>Ga0008838_100222_pt1 | contig 76217 bp, 79 predicted proteins | sample HotLakConUCCSL28_FD_62212 | JGI IMG/M metagenome (GOLD analysis project Ga0008838, IMG submission 62212) | Hypersaline microbial mat communities from Hot Lake, Washington, USA - Hot Lake Consortium UCC-SL28 (Hybrid Assembly) | ecosystem: Environmental > Aquatic > Thermal springs > Hot (42-90C) ...
GCGCGATTACGCGCCATTCGAATTCGGTCAGATCATAACGGCTCATCAATACCTCCAATCCGGAGGTTGAATCACGCCGCTGGCAATCTGTGAACCCCGCTTATGAGTTCACGGCCTAATCAACAGGCGGAGTTCGAAAGAGTGCAGAGTTCGACCCGTACAGATATCGATAGGGCCAGTTGGGTGGTGGAATCCCTCCTCGAATGGAACCGGGATGCTCAGACTCCTATGCCCCAGGAGTTGTTGAGCGCGCTTACACGGCGGTTATTTGATTGGGATGCAAAGCTCGAGGACAGTCAAAGTTCGGCTGATTCCCTTGCCTCTGCGATACTGGGTGCAGCTTCACATGTGAAAATTGGTCCAAATGGCGCTGAAGTAGATCTCAATGCCCGAGGCGTTAGGAAACTTGATAAGAGTTAGTTCTCCCTCAGCGGGTAATAACGGCAACTAGCTGACCATCGATTTCGAATGGCTGGGCTGCACCCTCCCGCAGCCAAAAAGAAAATTCACCTCATCGCCCCGTGCATCCATAAGGCTATGGTGGACAGAAGCTCATTCTATCGATCGCAAACCCTTGCTTTCATGAGCTATAGCAACGGATCCTATCGCTCATGCCATGGAACTGGGAACATCGCGACTGGCCGCACTTCGCTTGGGACAGCGCGGCACTGGCTCCGGTGGAAGCGCGGTTTCAGCGGCAGGCGGGGATTGTCGTCGGGGCGTCGAGGATGCGCAAGCTCTCGGGGATGACCAAGGCTTCACCGAGACGGCGGCGGCGGTGAGCACGGTTCCCTCGATCAGGTCGACGCTACGGGTCGAGCAGGGGATGCGCAAGGGGCGTTCAATCTGTTCGCGAGCCGCCGGCCTGACACCGACTGCTCCGCCCGCGATCGATACTTCAAATCCCGCCCGCCCAGGGATCAATGACCGGGACGCCCGCTGCCTTGAAGGCGCTAGCGTCGCGCGTGGCGACCGTAAATCCATGAGCGGTGGCGATGGCCGCGATGTAGCCGTCCGGTGTCGGAAAGCCCTTGCCCGCGCTGCGCGCGGCCACGGCGAGATCGGCATAGCGACGGGCGGCGTCCAGATCGAAGGGCAGGATCCTGGCGTCGAACAGGCCGAGCATGCCATCGAGCGTGGCGGCGAGCATCTGCTTGCGCCGACCGTCCGGCAGCGCGCCGATGCCGAACAGGAGTTCCGCAACGGTGACGCTGGAGAGGTAGAGCGTTTCGGCGGCCTGCGCGTCCAGCCAGTCCCGCACCGCGACAGCAGGTTCAGGTTTCATCGCCTCCGAGACGACATTGGTGTCCAGCACGATCATTCGAAGCTCATGGGCTTGGCAGGAGTCCGGTCGCGGCCCTGGTCCAGCGCCTCGAAATCGGCATTGGTCAATCCCGCCTCCCGGCTCAGGGCAGACAGCGCGGAGCCGATCCGCAACCGGTCGGCGGGACGCACCGCCGATTCCAAAATGTCGCGCATCTCGGCCTCGGTGCTGCGGCCATGGTGGGCGGCGCGGACCTTGAGCGCGCGGTGCACCTCCTCGGAGAGGTTGCGAATGGTGACGGCAGGCATGATGGCATCTCCGGTCAGGTGTCGACAATGCTATCAATATAGACAATCTGATATCAATCAGCAAGGAGGCTATGTTCCTGACCGTGCCGTCCGGATCCAGCCGACTCATGTCCCGGCCCCCATGAACGCCGGATGAACCCGCCATTCAACACCGGTTCAATTGCGTCGCGGCAAATCGGCTGTATTGTTCAGCGCGCGCACACAGGAACCGACTGATGAAAAACCTCACCCGCAGTATCCTCGCTCTCGGCTTCCTTCTGCTCGCGCAGGCGGCCGCAAAGGCTGAGGAGATCTTTTTGCAATCGGTGCAGTCCGGGCTGTATGTGACCGAAATCAACGGCACGCTGGCCGCCGCGACCGATCGTCTGGACCGGGCGCTGCGGCTTGATACTGTCCGGCTTGAGGGCAGCAGACACGCGTTTCGCGACGTGCGCTCGGGCAGTTTCGTGCGGGCGGGCGTCGGGCAGGGGAGCTTTCTCGCCACCGGCAGCCCGCATATCCGCGGCTGGGAAACCTTCGACGTGATCCGTCTTGCCGGGCGCACCGTGGCGCTGCGCTCGGTCGAGAACGGCAAGTTCGTCCGCGCAGGCGTCGGACCGCGTTCGCATCTGGCGGCCGTGTCCGATCGGGCATCGGGATGGGAGACCTTCCGTCTTGTCGATGCGCGCGGCGGGCAGCAGGATGTGGGGCAAGGCGAGGGACCGGATCTGGGCGATGTCACTGGGCATTACCGCATCACCCATATCGCCATGGACGACGGGGTCCTGGTCGGACTCGGGCAGCGGATCGCCGGCCGGGCGCGGCTGGAGTTCGACGAGCGCGGCATCGTGCGCGCCTCCATCGGCTGCAACGCCATTTCGACCTCCATTTCGCTCAGACATGGCCGCTACCGTCAGGACGGCGGCGTCGCGGGAACGAAGATGGCCTGCAACGGGCCGGGCCAGGCCGAGGCGGAATCGGGCCTGATCCGCGCGCTTGAGGCAAGCCGCAGGATTGTGCAGGACGGCGGCGCGCTCATTTTCAAGGCCGCCAATGGCGCCGCGCTGATGAAGATCCGCAGCCGCTAGCGCAGAGATCGCGCCGTGGGCCGCTTCGCCGGCTTGAGGACATGCGCGCTGTCGGGAGATGATGTCCCCGCAACGGCTTTCCGTGCCCGAGAGACGATCCCATCGCTGTGCCCGAGAGGCGAGTGCATCGCGCGCCGGATTCCCGCTTCCCAAGCCCCGCGCCGCCCTGTAGTGACCTTACCATGATGAAGGTGTTTCGGGATCTGGAGATCAGGCGGCTGGTCGCGGCTTTGCTGCTTGCGCCTTTGCTCGCCTATTCGTTCTTTTCCGTCCACACCATGCCCCGTTTCACCGATCAGGGCATGGAGATCGTCATCTGCACCGCCGATGATCTTGGCGCCCTGTCGCCGGGCGACCGGGACAATCCGGACGGCGCGCCGCCCGCGCCGTGCGCCTGGTCGATGCAGATCCATGCAGCAGCACTCCCCGAAGCCGCCCCAGCAGTCGCAATCCTGACCCTGACGCGCGCGCAAACCGCGAGTTTCGAAACCACCATCCTACGCTCGGCAAAGATCAATGCCGGCCGGCATGCCCGCGCGCCGCCTCTCTCCGTCTGACCACAGCTTCATCCGAATGAAACTCTGTCAGAGGAGAGACCGATGGTCTCCATCGATTCCCATGATGTGCGGGAGCAGGGCGTAACGCCCGTCCGCGCCAACAAATTCTATCTCGCCGCGTGGCGTTGGCATTTCTATGCCGGGCTCTACGTCATCCCGTTCTTCATGATGCTCGCCGTCACCGGCATGGCCATGGCCTGGATCGCCCATGTCGACGGGCGCGACGGCGAGCGAACTGCGGTGACAGTGCAGGATACGGTCCGGCCCGTCTCCGAACAGGCGCAGGCCGCGCTCGCCTCCATCCCCGGCAGCACGCTTGTGCAATATGTCGCGCCGCGCACGGCCGATGTGGCCGCCATCTTCCGCGTCGATACAGGCGAGGTGGCGACCATGGTCGTCGTCGATCCCTACACGGTTGACGTGCTCGATCAGTACCCGCGCCGAAGCGGCTGGTATGATTTCATGGACACTGTCCATGGCGACCTGATGCTCGGCGTCACCGGCGACCGGATGATCGAGATCGCAGCATCGCTGGGCATGGTGCTGATTGCGACCGGGCTCTACATGTGGTGGCCGCGCCGGCTCGGCTGGCGCGCGGCGCTGGTGCCTGAGCTCGGGCGCGGTGGCCGGGCGATGTGGCGCTCGGTTCACGGCGTCGTCGGCTTCTGGCTGTCGCTGTTTCTCGTGTTCTTTCTGATCTCCGGTCTGTCCTGGTCCGGCGTCTGGGGCGAGAAGCTGGTCCAGGCCTGGAGCCAGTTCCCGGCGGAGAAATGGGACAATGTGCCTCTCTCCGACGACATCCACGCCTCGATGAACCACGGCCCCAAGGAAGTGCCCTGGGCGCTGGAGCTGACGCCGATGCCGGCATCTGGCAGCGATGCAGGCCGCCCGGGGCTTGCGGCGGGAACCGCCATTGGCATCGACAGCATGGACGCACTGGCCCGTGAGATCGGCTTTGACGGCCGCTACCAGATGAACCTGCCGGCGGGCGAGACCGGCGTGTTCACCTTCAGCCGCGATTCGATGAACACTGATTCGACCGACCCGATGGCCGACCGCACCGTCCATGTCGACCGCTTCACCGGCAACATCCTGGCCGATGTGCGCTTCGAGGACTACTCGTGGGCCGGCCAGGCGATGGCGGTCGGCATCGCGCTGCACATGGGCACCATGGGCCTGTGGAGCGTACTGGCCAACACGCTCGTCTGCCTGTCGGTGCTGTTTCTGTGCCTGAGCAGCGTGGTGATGTGGTGGAAGCGGCGCCCGGCGGGAAGCCTGCGTCTGGCCGCGCCGCCGTTGCCGCGCGACATGCCGCTGTGGCAGGGCGCGGAGATGGTGGCGCTCGCCGTTTCGCTGGCGTTCCCGATGGCGGGCATCACGCTGCTGGTCGTGCTGGCGCTCGATCAGCTGGTGCTGAGCCGGCTTGCCGGCCTCAAGCGCGCCCTGTCCTGAGGGAACCCGATGAGGCGGGCCGCGTTGGTGCACAGCGCGGCCCGCACCGCGCCCGCGCGCCTAGTCCTTGACCGCACCGCCGCCCGGTGCTGTGGTCTTCTGCAACCCGAGGAATTTCCATGTCATATTTTGCCAGATCCTTTCGCTTCTGCAGCTTTTCCTCTCTTCCGGGCGCAGCCGTGCTCGCCGTGGCGGCGATCGTGCTCACCGGCTGCGAGGTGACCGAGACCGGTGGCAATGGCTACAATCCCGGCTCCGGGCCGGTCTGCCCGATGATCTACGAGCCGGTCTGCGCCGAGAGTCGCGGCCAGCAGCGAACCTTCCCCAATGCCTGCCAGGCCCGGGCGGAAGACTGGCGCGTTGTCGCCTCGGGACAATGCCGGGCCGGCGACAGGAGTGAATTCCGCCGCGACCGGGATGACAGGCCCCGTGACTTCCGTCGCGACCGGAATGACGGGAGCCGCGACTTTCGCGACCGGCGCCGGGTTCGCGCCGACCAGCCCGAATTCGAGCGGCCCCGCTTCGACAACCGGCCGGGCCGCAATCCGCCGGTCCGGCCGGCGGGTCCGCAGACACCGGTCTACCAGTCTCCGCTCGCACCCGGCGGCGCCTGCGCGCAAGGCACCCAGCAGGTCTGCGGTCAGGCGGGCGCCAGGACCCGGATCTACATGAACCGCTGCGACCTGCAGAGCGCCGGCGCGGTCGAGGTCCCCGCCAGCCGCTGCAGGCGCGGCAACCGCTAGAGCGCCACGCGTCCAGCAGGTCCCCGAAACGACGCTCCGGGACTTTGAACCGCGAGCATGCTTTCCGCATGCTCGCGGTTCCGCGTGAAGGCGGAATGCTCTGGGCGGCAAGCCGGATGTTCAGCATTTCTTAGAACGGGTCTGCTAACGTCGCGCCCGCGGCATGCACGGCGTGCAGCGGCGGGAGCGACGACGATGCGGCTTGAAAAACTGTTCGAAATCCGGACCATGCGCCAGATCTACAAGTTGGCGGCCGTGATCACCCTGTTCGCGGTGCTGGTTCCGGTCTCGACATTCGCGGTGCCGTTCACCTTCCTCGGCGCGCGCTATGCCGGGTTCTTCGCGATTGCCGTGTTCCCGGCGGCTCTGATCCCGCTGCTGATCACCCCGCCCATCGCCATCATCGTGCTCAATCTGTTCAGGGTGCAGACCCTGACCATCGACAAGGTCGATCATTATGTCCGCTACGACACGCTCACCGGCGTGCTCACCCGCGCCTACCTCTTGGGCAAGACCCGCGAAGCGATCCGGCGCGGCGGCGCCTTCCTGATGATCGACGCAGACCACTTCAAGGCGATCAACGACACCCACGGCCATGATGTCGGCGACGAAGCGCTCAAGAAGATCGCCGAGGTCCTGCGCAAGGGACTGGATACCGGCGCGTTGATCGGTCGCCTGGGCGGCGAGGAGTTCGGGATCTTCCTGCCCGGCGCGACCGAAGTTGAGGCCGTAGCCGCGGCCGATACGCTCTGCGCCCTGATGCGCAGGGAGGCCAAGGTCATCGCCGGCAAGGAGATCAATCTGACGCTGAGCATCGGCTGTGCCCTGCACAGGGACAAGGACACGCTTGAGGCCACCATGAAGCTCGCCGATTCCGCGCTTTATCATGCCAAGCGCGGCGGTCGCGACCGCTATTTCCTTGCCGAGGCCACCGACACCATGCCGGCGCTGATCCTCAAGGACCGTCTGGCGGGGTGATCCACACGAGGCGGTGGCCGGATGGTTAGCCGCCGAGCCCGATGAGCCCATGCGCCAGGATGCCGAGGATCAGCACCAGCTGCGCCAGGAACGACAGGCCGAAGCCGCCGCCGCGCTGCCAGCCCGGCGCGTCTTCCTGGATGAAGTGCCAGGCATGCAGGCCGCGGCCGATGGTGAAGACCAGGCCCAGCACATGGGCGGCCAGCACCGGCATGCCGACAAGTGCCGCAACCAGCATCAGCACGAAGAACATCGGCATGTTCTCCACCGCATTGGCATGGCCGCGCATGATGCGGACCAGGTGCTTGACCCCGCCATCGCCGATCGAGATCTTGTGCTTGCCGCGCAACCGGCCGGTCTCGATCGAGATCCAGATCAGGATCGCCATGTTCAGCGCCGCGTAAATTCCAACGGCCGCAAGGGCCGGCATCATGGCTTCCATCATCGTCTCCCAAAATCGGCGCGGTCCGTATGGCCGCGCGTTGAACCGGTTATAGCGCCAGCGGCATGGGCGACAAGCGCTTTCGTCACTCGCGACCGGGTCCGCGCGACCGGGGCCCAGTTCGCGTTCCCGCCTAGCGGTGCTCTTCCTCGCTGACGGCGATCAGACGACGATTGAAATGTCTCAGCGCCGCCACCTGTTCGGCCCATGCGACGATCCGGCCGTCGCTGCCGTCCGCCACCACCGGCAACCGGCGGTGACCGCCGGTGTCGAAGGCCCTGAGCGCAACCTCCAGCGTGTCGGTCGGCTTCAACGATGTGATCTCCTGCTCCGGATCGAAATATTCGGTCTCCGCGTCATCGGCAGGCAAGGTCATGAAATCCATTACCCTTACATTGCGCAGCACGGTCCGGTGGGCCCCGTCCTGCACGAACAGCCCGCGCATCTCGAGCTGCCACTGGAAATAGGAATGGCCATGCAGCGCTTGCGTAATGCCGTGCGCGATCGCCACCGTCAGCAACAGCGCGATCGACAGCGCGTAGCCGCCGGTGAGTTCGAACACGATCACCGTGGTCGAGATCGGTGCGCCGAGCACTGCGCCGGCAACCGCCCCCATGCCGAGGATCGAATAGAGCGCCTGGCTCGAGGCGAGATCCGGGAATGCGCTCGCGGCGATGATGCCGAAGGCGCCGCCGGTCATGGCGCCGAGATAGAGCGCGGGCGAAAAGATCCCACCGCCAAACCGCGCGGCCAGCGTGATCGCGGTGGCCAGCGTCTTCATCACGATCAGCGTCAGCATCAGCATCAGCGGCAATTGGCCCCACAGCGCCATGTCGGTGGTCTCATAGCCGACGCCCAGAACATGCGGAAAGGCAATGCCGATCAGCCCGACGATGAAACCGCCGCAGATCGGCAACGCCCACAGCGGAATGGTGCTCCGCCGCGCCAGGTAGTCGGCGGCAAACAGCACGAACTGGAACGCCACGGCGACAACGGCGCAGACGATGCCCAGGAGCGCAAACGCCGGAAACTCGAAATAGGAGGTGATCTGGTAGTTCGGCACGATGAAGGCGGCCGCTTCGCCGAACCAGCCGCGCGAGACAATGGCGCCGATGGTCGACGCGATCACGATCGGCACGAAGGCGCGCATCGCATAATGCCCGAGAATGACTTCATGGGCGAACAACACCCCCGCGATCGGGGCGTTGAAGCTTGCCGATATCGCCGAGGCAACGCCGGCGGCAAGCAGGGTGCGGCGCGACCAGTCCGGCAGCGAGAACCGTTCCCCCACAGCGCTGGCCAGCGTCGCGCCCAGGTGGATCACCGGCCCCTCGCGGCCGGCGCTGGCGCCCGAACCCAGGGAGAAGGCGGTGGCGAGCGAGCTGACAATCCCCTCGCGCAGGCTCAGGCGACGCCCGGAGATCGCCCGCGCCTCGATCACGTCGGCCACGCCGCCGGTGCGGCGCGAGGGCAGAAACCGGGCAATCATGACGCCCACCACGATGCCGCCGATCACCGGTCCCGAAAGGATCATGTACCAGGGCGTGGTGCGGGCCGCCGTCAGCACATGTTCGGATGTGTCGCCGAGCCAGTAGAGCTGAACCACGCCGATCAGCAGGCGGAAACAGATGGCGGCGATCGCCACCGACAGGCCGATCAGCAGCGAAAGCGTCCAGATCACCGGTTGCCGGTTGTCGAGATAGGCGCGGATATTGGGCATCATCCATTGGCGGATGCGGGCCGGAGTGGCGCGGAGGATTTCAAGCATGAATCAGATTGCCCCGGTCGCCTGGCCGCGCGCGATCCCGATCGACCGTCCGGCGCGCTCGGGCCGGGGCAGGCTCTTGTGAGCCTCGTGCATGGCCGTGACTTTGGCCAGAACATCCTCGGGCATCGGCGCGGCCTTCGGCCCGCTCATCTCAACATGCAGCAGCACCGTTTCCGAGGTCGCGGACAGCCAGCCCTCGACATGCTTGAGTTCCTGAAACAGATGAATGCGCTTGGCGTCGAAATCCAGCACCCGGGAGCTGACGGCGACCATCGCGTCGGGCTTGAGCTCCCGCACGTAGCAGACATGCGCCTCGACGGTGAAAAAGCTCATCTTGCGCGCCGCCAGGTAGCCTGGCCCGCATCCGATCAGCTCGAAGATGTGATCGGCTCCCTTGTCAAACAGCACATTGTAATAGGCCATATTCAGATGGCCGTTGTAATCGAGCCAGGCCGGATCCAGCCCGCGGGCAGGGGCCGTCACCGGAGCATCAAACAACATTTCATCTCCCTCGCTAAAATCGGCTTGCGGCTTCACGCGCACTGGACAAGCGCGCCTCAGTTTGCACATTACCCCATCACGCCGGTGCAGCAAGCTTACGGCGGGATTCGCGGTAAACGCGGCCAAGGGGGAGTAAACCAGATGGGTCTCAAGAGCGCCGAAGCCGGCCGCCGCAACGAGGAGGGCATTGCAGCTGTCATTGGCGTGCTGCGGCAACGCTTTGGCGATCAGCTCCAGACCGGTGAGTCGCTGCGTGCCCAGCACGCCCACACGACCACCTATATTCCCGGACAATTGCCAGACGCGGTGATCTTCCCGAATTCCGCCGACGAGATCAAGCTGATCGTGCGCGCCTGCGCCGACCATCAGGTTCCGGTCATCCCCTATGGCACCGGGACCTCGCTCGAGGGTCATGTCAATGCCCCCCATGGCGGCATATCGATCGACATGGCGCGGCTCGATCGCGTGCTCGAGGTCAACGCCGAGGATCTCGACTGCACGGTGGAACCCGGGGTGACGCGCGAGCAATTGAACACCCATCTGCGCGACACCGGCCTGTTCTTCCCCATCGATCCCGGCGCCAATGCCTCCATCGGCGGCATGACCGCCACCCGCGCCTCGGGCACCAATGCGGTGCGCTACGGCACCATGCGCGAAAATGTCATGGCCGTGACCGCGGTGACCGCGTCGGGCGAGGAAATCCGCACCGCGCGCCGCGCCCGCAAGTCCTCGGCCGGTTACGACCTGACCCGCCTGTTCGTCGGTTCGGAAGGCACGCTCGGGGTCATCACTTCGGTGACGCTGAAGCTGCAGGGCATTCCGCAGGCGATTTCCGGCGGCATCTGCCCGTTCCCGAGCGTCGAGGCGGCGTGCAACGCCGTCATCATGACCATCCAGATGGGCATTCCGGTCGCCCGCATCGAGCTCCTGGACGCGCTGCAGATGAAGGCCTGCAACGCCTATTCGAAGCTTTCCAATCCGGAAGTCCCGTCACTGTTTGTCGAGTTCCACGGCACCGAGGCGGGCGTGGCCGAGCAGGCGGCGCTGTTTGCCGAGATCGCCGCGGAGTGCGGCGGCGGCGATTTCCAGTGGACCACGGATCCCGAACGCCGCACCGAATTGTGGAAGGCCCGCCACAATGCCTATTGGGCCTCGCTGCAGCTCAGACCCGGCGCGAAGGGCATTTCCACCGATGTCTGCGTGCCGATCTCCCGGCTCGCCGAATGCGTCGCCGAAACCCAGGACGACATTGCTGCCGCGGGACTGATCGCGCCGATCGTCGGCCATGCGGGCGACGGCAATTTTCATGTGCTGGTGCTGCTCGACACCGAAGTTCCGGCCGAGATGGAGGCGGCTGAAGCCTTTGTCGGCCGGCTGAACGCGCGGGCGCTGGCCATGGATGGCACCTGCACCGGCGAACATGGTATAGGTCAGGGCAAGCGTCCCTATCTTTCGCAGGAAATGGGCGAAGGCGTCTCGGTGATGCGGCAGATCAAGCACGCGCTTGATCCCTTGAACATCATGAACCCGGGCAAGATCTTTTCATTCGATGGCTGAGGCGCAAACGAGTGGTCATTCGGCCGCAGGGAGGATTGAAAACTGATCCGTGTATTCGTCGCCATCGGTGGTCTGCTGGTCCTGGCGCTGTTCGCAGCGCTGATCGCGCCCTATTTCATCGACTGGAGCAGTTACCGCACCGCCTTTGAAGCCGAGGCGAGCCGGATCATCGGCCAGCCCGTCAAGGTGCGCGGCGACGCCGATGCACGGCTGCTGCCGTTTCCGTCCGTCACCTTCTCCGATGTGACCGTTGGCGACGAGGCCCAGCCGGCGATGACCATCGACAGGTTTTCCATGGATGCCGAGCTTGCGCCGTTCCTGAGCGGCGAAGTGCTGATCTTCGACATGCGCGTCGAGGCCCCCAAGGCGGTGGTGCGCATTCTTGACGATGGCAGGCTCGACTGGGCGCTCAAGCGCAGGCCGACCACGCCGGGCGACCTGGTGGTGCTCGAGAAAGTCACCATCCAGGATGCCGACATCACCGTCGTCGACGAGCAGAACGGCCGCACCCACGAGATCCGCGATGTCAATGCGCTTGTCTCGGCCAAATCGCTGGCGGGACCATGGACCATCGACGCCGATGGCGAGATCGGCGGCCATCGCGGCGGCGTGTCGATTTCCACCGGCATAACCCAGGCGGACGGATCGATCCGCATGCGGGTGAGGGCGGTTCCCGATTCCTGGCCGGTGCTGCTCGAAACCGAGGGCCAGGCCCGGATCGACAACAACAAGCCGCTCTATGACGGGCTGTTCACCTTCATGGGGATGTCGCGAACCGAGACCGATACCACCGAGCGACCGCTGATCGTCGCCAAGGGCGATTTTGCCGCCACCAACGAGCGTCTGTCGATCGCCGAATGGCGCGCCGAAATCGGGCTGTCGGACGATCCCTATGTGGTGACCGGCCAGGCCACCATCGACACTGGCCCCAATCCTGAATTCCTGCTGGTGGCCGACGGCCAGCAGATCGACATGGACCGTCTCGACGGCGAAGAACCGGCCCCGGAGGAGATCGCGTCGCTGTCGCTGGAGCAGCGCCTGGCCGTGGTCAACCAGTTCATCGACCGGCTGCCGCCGCCGCCGCTGCCCGGCCGCGTGTCGCTCAACCTGCCGGCCATCATCGCCGGCGACACCACGCTGCGCCAGATCTCGCTCGACGCCCGCCCCGATGGAGATGCCTGGCTGATCGACGCCTTCTCGGCCAATCTCCCCGGACGCACCACGGTCGAGGCGCGCGGGCGGCTGGCTTCGGGCGCCCAGGCGAGCTTCGAAGGCACGCTCACCATCGCGTCCACCCAGCCCTCGGGTCTCGCCAACTGGCTTGTCGGCGATGTCGATCCGGTGATCCGGCAACTGGGTGCGGCGGGCTTTTCCGCCCAGGTCAGCCTGTCTCCGGCGCTGCAGCGTTTCGAGGCCCTGGAAGTGGCGATCGGCCCCGCCATCCTCAAGGGCAGGCTCGAACGCCAGATGCCCGCGAGCGGAACGCCGTCGCTGTCGGTGGAGCTTGCGGGCGACACCTTCGATGTCGATGAGGTGCGTGCCCTGACGCTGCTGGCAGGCGGCGACAGCGGTGCTGCCCGTCCGTTGTCGCAGTACAATCTTGCCGCCCGCATCGAGGCGGACAGCTTCACCATCGGCGATTACCAGCTTGATGGCTTCGAGACATCGCTGGTGTGGCGCGACGGCCTGCTCACCCTCGACAGCCTGAATTTTGACGATTTCGGCGGCGCCTCGGGCAATTTCTCCGCCTCGCTGGAAGGCTCGGTCGCAGCGCCGCGCGGAACGGTCAAGGGCGCCTTCAGTGCCGAAGACGCGGCCGGACTTTTCGATCTGGCCGACCAGGCGACTGGCGGTCACCAGATCATCCGCCGGCTTGCCGCCAACAGCGCGGCGTTTGACGATGTGCTGGCGGACGTCAGCCTGGTGCTTGAGCCCGAGGCCGGTCCGGAGCTCACTGTCGAGGGCGTTTCCGGCGGAAGCGCCTTCCGGTTCCGGGCGGGCGGCACGGGCTTCATGCCGGGCGGCGACGGACCGCGCACTGTCGCCCTGGAAGCGGAGAATCCGGAAGCCTACCGTCTCCTCGAACAGTCAGGCTTTGCCGTCCTGCCTCTTGAAGGCGAGGGCCCGGCCAGCCTGATGATCAGCGCCGATGGCGGCGCCGCGGACGGCGACCTCGCGATCAGGGCGGAACTGACCTCGGGTCAGTCGCGACTCGCGCTCGCGGGCAACGCGGCGATTCCCGCGTCAGATCCCGCCACCGGTCTGTTCGAGCTTGAGATGACGGCCGCCGACATCGAACCCTTCGCCATGATGTTCGGCGTGTCGCTGCCCCAGACGGGCGCCGGCCTGCCGCTGTCGGTGAAAGCCAATATCGGCATGACGGATTCGATGATCCTCGCATCGGGGATCGAGGGAACGGCCGAGACCAACGGGTTTTCCGGCGAACTGGAATTCGACCGGTTGGCATCCGGGATTTCGGGCGAGGGCGCCTTGCGGGTCGACCGCGCCGATCTCGGCTGGCTCGGCGAGCTGGCGCTCGGCGCGGAGCAGTTCGGCACCGGCGGGGCGACCTGGAACGACGCGGCGTTCCTGCCGCCCGCGCCCGGGCAGCCGGAGATGCGGATCGCGCTTGAAGCCGCGGAAATGAGCCTCGGACCGGCCGGAACAACGCGAGACTTTTCGGCCAGCCTTTCGACCGGCACCGGCGCGATGGCGCTCGAACAGGCAGAAGCCCAATGGTTCGGCGGCCGGCTGGGCGGCAATGTGTCGGTGACCAATGCCGATGGATCGGCGTTCCTCTCGGGCCGCATTTCGGCCACCGATACCGATCTCGCAGCGCTTGAACGCGCCATTCACGGCTCCTCCGTGCTGTCGGGCCGGGCAAGCGCCAGCGTCAGCCTCGAAGGCACCGGCAAATCCATCCGCGAGCTTGTCGCCTCGCTCGCCGGTGGCGGGGAACTGGCGGCGCAGGATCTGGCGGTGTCGGGCATCGACCCCGGCGCCTTTGCCCGCATTCTTGGCGCCGCCGACCGCGAGGGTTTCGAGCTCGAGGCCGACCGGGTCGCCACGATGGTGACGGACTTCATGACCGGCGGCGAAATGGAGGCGGAGAGCTTGCGCCTGCCCTTCACGCTGACCGGCGGGGTCATGCGCTTTTCCAATGCCCAGATCGAGGACCAGCGGGCCAGCCTTGCCGGCGATGCCCGCGTGGATCTCACCGAGCTTCGGCTGGAGGCCGACTGGCGACTGACCTTCGAGCCCGGCGTCGAGGCGATCGCCGGCGGCGATCCGTCGTTGCGCTTCGGCATCGGCGGTCTGCTTGTCGATCCCGCGGTCTCCGTCGACGCCGGCCAACTGACCAATTACCTGTCGATGCGGGCGTTCGAGCGCGAGCGCCGCCAGGTCGAACTGCTCCAGGCGGGCGTTGTCGAAAAGCAGCGGTTGAGACGCGAGGTCGCCTTGCTCAAGGAACGCGCGGAAATTCGCGAGGCCGAAGCCCGCGCCCGCGCCGAGGCCGAGGAGGCTGCCCGGCAGGCCGCGGAGGAAGCCGCGCTCCGTGCCGAGGAAGAGGCTCAACTGATGCGAGAGACCGAGGCCCGGCGGGCTGCGGAAGCAGCCCGCGAGGCCGAAGAGGCTGCCGCCAGACAGGCTGCTGAAGCGGAAGAGAACGCCCGCAAGGCCGCAGCGGAAGCTGCAGCCAGGCGGGCTGCGGAAGAAGCCGAGAAAGCGCGCAGAGCCGAAGAGGCGGCGGCTGCCGCCGCGGCCCGGCTCGCCGAGCAACTGGCTGCAGAACTTGCCGACAGAGAGGCCGAGAAGGCGCGCGCCGCTGAACGCGAGGAAGCCGAGGAGCGCCGGAAGGCCGAGCAGGCGGCGGAATTGGAAGCGGCCGCCGAACGCGACCGTCAGGCAGCACTGGAAGAGGTCCGCGCGGCAGAGGCTGCGGCAGAGGCCAAGGCCGCTGAGCAGGCAAACCAGGACGAACGCGCTGGCGCAGAGGCGGTGGAACCCGTGATGCCGGCCGAAACGCCGGAGCCAGGCGAGCCGGAGCCGCCGGCCGATGAGGACGGGGCGGAGGAAGAGCCGGTCACGCTTCAGTCAAACGGCGTCATTCCTTCCATGCCGGATCTGGTCCTTCCTCCCTCGACTCCGCCTTTGGACAAGCGCGTGCAATGGGTTCGGCAGCGCCAGGACGCCCGGTGTTTTCATGTCCGGGTGGTTTCGAACACCGCCGACCAGATGACGCTTGAAGGCATGGGTGACACGGTCGAGCCATTCCAGGCCTTTCATGACGAGTTTCAGTCCACCTTCGAATTCGAGCCCGACCTTCAGGTCAGGCTGCTGTCGACGGCCCAGTGCGCGCTGCCGGATTTCCTTACGCAGGCAGGGTTTTCGGGCGGTTCCGACCTCACCCTCACCCTGGACAAGGACCGGATAGAGAGCGGCGACACCCTGCGCGGCGTGCTGGTCGGTCCTTCCAGCGAAAGCGCCGTTTTCTATCTCATCGACAGCGATGGCTTCGGCTACCGGATCGACCAGTTCGTGACGAGGACCGACAACGAGGCGGTGTTCGAGGTCAAGCTGGTTGAAACGGCCCAGCGAAAGGCCGACCTGCGGGCCATACTGGCGATCTCGGGCAATGATGCCCTGGCCGCCAACGCGCCCAAGGACGTCGAACTGGTGGAAACTCTGTTGCCCAAGCTGGCGGGCGCGGCAGAGGCGAGCGGCGCCGGCATCGACCTCGCCTATGCCTTCTTCAATTTCTCTCCCGCACAACCTTAGCGCTCTCGCCTGACGGCCTGGCCTGATTGTCAGGCATGGCGATCCGCCCGAGCGGATGGTTCTCATCCGTCAGCCCCGCAGCCCATCGGCCATCCACGCCGTTTGCGTGATGCGCAAGCGCGTGGAACCTGCGCCCGGCTTGAACGTTGAACGCACTACGCGACAGGCATGATCGTTCAACCGGGATCTCCGGATTGATAGGGCTTCCTGTCGAGAAGGTATGTTTCTCGGGCGAAGGTGGAGTGAGTGATGGCGGCGCGACCGATCTGGAAAGGACAATTGCGGTTGTCCCTGGTGTCCATTCCGGTGGAAATGTACGCCGCCACCAAATCCGGCGCGCGCATCAGCTTCAGGCAGATCCACGAGCCGTCCGGCAAGCCGGTGAAGTACCAGAAGACAGTGCCCGGCGTCGGCCCGGTGGACGCCTCCGACATCATGAAGGGGTTCGAATACGAGAAGGACCAGTTCCTGCTCATCGATCCCGACAGTGTCGAGGAAATCAAGCTCGAGACCAAGAAGACGCTGGAGCTTGTCCAGTTCGTCGACGCCTGCGAAATCTCGCCGCTCTATTTCAACAAGCCCTATTACCTGGTGCCCGCCGATGATCTGGCCGAGGACGCCTACCGGGTGGTCCGCGATGCGTTGCGCGAGACCAAGATGGTGGGGCTCGGGCAGGTGACAATGCGCGGCAAGGAGTATCTCGCCGCGGTCAAGCCCTGCGGCGACGGGCTGCTGCTTGAAACCCTGCATTATGCCGACGAGATCCGCGACGCCGAACCGTTGTTCAAGGACATCGAGGACGAGACCTCGGATGGGGACCTGCTCGAGGTCGCCAAGTCGTTGATCACACGCAAGACCGCGGCATTCAAGGCCGAGGCGTTCAAGGACAATTACACGCTGGCGCTGAAGGACCTGATCGACCGCAAGACCAGGAGCAAGTCGACGAAGCGCGTCAGCACCGATGACAGCTCGGGCGACGGCGGCGGCGGCAATGTCATCGACCTGATGGCGGCGCTCAAGCAGAGCCTCGCCAAGGCTGAAGGCGCAAAATCGGGCTCCAAGCCTGCCAAGAGCCAGGCCAAGAAGGCGCCGACCAGGAAGGCGCCGGCGAAGAAGAAGTCCGCCTGATGGCCGTGTCCGCCCAAAAGCTTGCCCAGTACGCGGCCAAGCGGGATTTCACCAAGACCGCAGAGCCGAGCGGCGAGGGTGCGGCAGAAGCCTCCGACAAGCCGGCCTTCGTCGTCCAGAAACACGCGGCGCGACGGCTGCATTATGACTTCCGGCTTGAATGGGAAGGTGTGCTCTTGAGCTGGGCCGTCACGCGAGGACCGAGCGCCGTGACCTCGGTGAAGCGGCTGGCGGTGCGCACCGAGGACCACCCGCTCGACTATGGCGATTTCGAAGGCACCATTGCGGCAAGGCAATATGGCGCCGGCACGGTGATGCTCTGGGACCAGGGCTGGTGGCAGCCGCAGGAGGACTTCGGCAAGGGCCTGAAGTCCGGCAAGATCAAGATCGTCCTGCACGGCCAGCGCATGAAGGGCCGCTGGGCGCTGGTGCGCATGCAGACGAAGGAGAAGCGCGAGAACTGGCTCTTGATCAAGGAGCACGACGCCTTCGAAGAGGAGGATGAAGATGGTCTCATCGAGCGCTTTGACACCAGCGTGACCACCGGCCGCAGCATGGACGAGATCGCGGCAGGCAAACCGGCCAGCATGCCTGCCGCCAAGTCAGTCTCCAAAAGCGCAGGCAAGACCGCCAAGCAGGTGCCTTCCAAGGCCGGCTTCACGCTGGCCGCGCCCAAATTCCGCAAGCCGCAGCTCGCGAAACTGACCAAAAATGTGCCCGAGGGTGATGACTGGCTGCACGAGACCAAGTTCGACGGCTACCGCTGTCTGGCAGCGCTCGGCAAGAACGGGGTCACGCTCTACACCCGCTCCGGCCTCGACTGGACCGACCGCTATGCCGGATTGGCCGAGGCTTTCAAGGAGCTCGACGGCGCCAACGCGCTGATCGATGGCGAAGTGGTCGCCGCGAGCAGCGCCGGCGGCTCGCCATTCTCCGCCCTGCAGCGTGACCTGGAAGAGCGCCGGCCGGTCATCTTCATGGCCTTCGATCTCTTGGAGCTCGATGGCAAGAGCCTGGTCAAGCGTCCGCTGACCGAGCGAAAGCAGGCGCTGGAGCTGCTGCTTGCGGGACAGGGTCCCAACGCTGCGATCCGCTACAGCGAACACGTGGTCGGGCGCGGCCCCGAAGTGTTCAAGGCGGTTGCGAAGGCCGGCGGGGAGGGGATCATCTCGAAATCCTGCGACAGTTCCTACACAGGAACCCGCAGCGGCAGCTGGCTCAAGATCAAGACCGGGCTGCGCCAGGAATTCGTCGTCGGCGGCTTCTCGCCCTCATCGGCCAGGGGGCGGCCCTTTGCCTCGCTGCTGGTCGGCTCACGCGAGAATGGCGTGCTGCGCTATCGCGGCCGCGTCGGCGGCGGCTTGGGCGAACGCGATCTGGAAACGCTTGCCGGCATGATGAAGGGCCTTGAGCGAAAGACCAGCCCGTTCGACGAGGTGCCCGGCGAGATTGCCCGCTCGGCCCAATGGGTGACGCCGGGGCTGGTGGTCGAGGTCGACTATGCGGAACTCACCGATCAGGGCAGTATCCGCCATGGCGTGTTCCGCGGCATCAGGCAGGACAAGGAGGCTTCCATGGTCAAACTCGAAAAACCGGACAGGCTCGACAACGAGGGCGCTGGCAAGGATGCAGGCAAGGACCGCAAGTTCCTCGGCGTCCGGGTCAGCAGCCCGGATCGTGTCGTGTTCCCCGATGCGGGCTGCACCAAGGGCGATGTCGCAAGCTATTATGCCAAGGCCGCGGAACGGATGCTCGATCTTGCCGGCAACCGGCCGCTGTCGCTGCTGCGCTGCCCCGAGGGAACCGATTGCGACTGCTTTTTTCAGAAGCACGCCGGAAAAGGTTTTCCTGACAGTGTCGGCAGCGTCGACATCGAGGAAAGTTCGGGGAAAACGGAACCCTACATGGTGATCCGCAAGCCGGAAGGCTTTGTCGCCGCGGCCCAGATGGGATCGATCGAATTCCACATCTGGGGCTCGCGCGCCGACAGGCTGGAAAAGCCCGACAGGCTCGTCTTCGATCTCGATCCCGACGACGGGCTGGGCTTTGCCGAGGTCAAGGCCGCGGCGAAGGAGGTGCGAAAACTGCTCGGCGACATCGGTCTCGACAGCATCCCGATGGTTACCGGCGGCAAGGGCGTTCATGTGATCGTGCCATTGAAGCGCACTGCCGAATGGGAGACGGTCACGGTCTTTGCTCGCACCATCGCCAGCCATCTGGCCGCGCGTTTCCCCGACCGCTACGTCGCCACCATGTCCAAGGCCAAGCGCAAGGGCAAGATCTTTATCGACTGGCTGCGCAATGACCGCGGCTCGACTGCCGTTGCGCCCTATTCGATCCGCGCCCGCAAGGGCGCGCCGGTGGCCGTCCCGGTGACCTGGGCAGAGCTGGCGCGGCTCAGACAGGCCAACGGGTTCGATATATCCAAGGCGGTGAAGCGGCTTGAGCAACCCTGTCCGCTGCAGTCGATGGTGGCCAGCCAGTCGATCTCGCAGGCTGTAGTGGAATCTTTGGAAAAATTGATCAATCGGTAGGTGTCGGGCAGTCGGAGTTCCGGGATCGCGCGTCCGGAGAGCTGAGCGCCCAGTCCAGCACTGCCAGCCGCAGCGCCGACGACAGATTGCCGGGCGCGGCCTGCGCGGCGTCGATTTCCGAGATCAGCGCCGCAAGCGCCAGGCCGCGCTGATCTGCCATCTGCCTGAGCGCATCCATGAAGGCGTTTTCCAGGGTGATGCTGGTGCGGTGGCCGCGAATACTGACGGAGTGCTTGCGGATCAGATTGCCCGCCATGGCTCAGGCGTCACCGTCGGCGTCACCGGCGAGGGGCTCGCGGCGTTGCGCGTCATGCTCGCGTGCGGCCTTGTCGTTGCGGGCGCGGGCGAGTTCGCGTTCCGCCTTCGAGCGGCCGTGCTCGAAACGGTTGCGCTCGGCGTCAGCTTCCTTGACGGCGCGGTCGCGGCGCTTGCGTGCCATGCGCAGATTGACCACGTCACCGCTCATGACGCGGCTCCGTCAGTTCTTCTTGCGGAATGAATCGAGCGAGACGACATCGGCGCCCGGCTTCTTGTCGGCGCCCGGCTCCGGCTCGCCCTCGGCGGCGTCGCCCTTGACGGCAGGCTCCGGCGTGGCGGCGGGCTCGACCAGCCGTTCGATGGTGCCGGCCAACTGCGTGCGCTCGTCATCCTCGCTGTCGCCGCCATCATTTGCGGCCGTTTCCAGAACCGTGTCGAATTCCAGCTCGAAATTGACCGACGGATCGTAAAAGCCGCGGATGGCCGCGAAGGGCACGACCAGCTTTTCCGGCTTGTCGGAGAACGACAGCCCGATCTCGAACAGCGATTCCGTGACCTTGAGATCCCAGAACTGGTGCTGCACCACGATGGTCATCTGTTCCGGATAGCGCTCCTTGAGCGCGGTCGAGATCCGCACGCCGGGCGCTTCGGTCAGGAAGGTGATGAAGAAATGGTGATCACCCGGCAGATAGCCCGTCACCGCCACCTCGGACAGCACCTTGCGGATCACGCCGCGCAACGCGTCCTGAGCAAGAATGTCGTATCGAATGTGGTCCTGCGGCATCAGCGCGGTCTTTCCTGTCTGGGCCCGGCATCAACTCATCGGAGCCCGAAGCCAATTCTCGTTGTCGAAGGCGCTCGAATGCCACCGATTCACTTGTCTTTATAACCGTAAACCCTGGGCGCTTGAAAGCGGTGTTGCGGTAGAAAGCCCCAAAGCATCCATGACCGTGTCACTTATAGGGCAAATCGGCAAAAATGCCGCCGAAAATCCGCCAACGCGGTGAATAAATGCGTTCTGCCTCAGTCCGGAATCTCGGGGAAAGTGGAGGTTTCTGTTGCCAGGTACCTCCGAACCCCGCCCAGAAGTGCGACCCTCTAGGACTTAGTTTGAAGTGTCACACCGCAATTAAGCAGCGAGACGAGCTTCCGCATAGTTGTCATTTGCAACTACAAGTTTAGCCCGATAACGGTGGTACAATGCCGAACAAAAAGACGCTCTTTACACCCTCGTCGATCCTGTTTCGCCCCCATCATCATCCGGCCGCAGGCCGTCTGGTGTGATCCCAGGTCCCAGGGACCGGATCATGGTGGAGGCGCCGGGTACCGCCCCCGGGTCCGAATGGTTTATTTCAACGCTCGTTTATTGTCATAGCTGCTTGCGCAGCAAACCCAATATAGGGTGCGTGAACGCGATTGAAAAGGGGGCGTGTCATTCACGGGGACAAGGAAACTCAAACGGTTCGACCCCGGGCTAAACTCGGCTAGGATCACGCTCGACCTCGAATCACGAAGTGACGGCCATGCAGCAATATCACGACCTTCTACGCCTGGTTATCGACCAGGGGACAGACCGCGACGACCGCACCGGCACCGGCACCCGCAGCCTGTTCGGCCACCAGGTGCGGTTTGACCTGCGCGCCGGCTTCCCCGCGCTCACCACCAAGAAACTGCATCTCAAGTCGATCATTCATGAACTCTTGTGGTTCCTGAAGGGCGACACCAACATTGCCTATCTGAAGGCCAATGGCGTCTCGATCTGGGACGAATGGGCCGACGAGAACGGCGATCTCGGCCCGGTCTACGGCGCGCAATGGCGCTCCTGGCCGGCGCCGGACGGGACGTCCATCGACCAGATTGCCAATGTCCTGGCCCAGATCAGGACCAGTCCCGCATCGCGCCGCCACATCGTCACCGCCTGGAACCCGGCCGAAGTGGACGAAATGGCGCTTCCGCCCTGCCATTGCCTGTTCCAGTTCTATGTCGCCGACGGCAAGCTCTCCTGCCAGCTCTACCAGCGCTCCGCCGACATCTTCCTGGGCGTGCCCTTCAATATCGCCTCCTACGCGCTTCTGACCATGATGGTGGCGCAGGTCACCGGCCTTGAGCCCGGCGATTTCGTCCATACGCTCGGCGACGCGCATCTTTACAGGAACCATTTCGACCAGGCGCAGCTGCAGCTCTCCCGAGAGCCCAGGCAATTGCCGGTCATGCGTCTCAACCCGGATGTCACCGACCTGTTCGCCTTCACCTATGACGACTTCAAGCTCGAGGGCTACGACCCGCATCCGGCGATCTCCGCCCCGATCGCCATATGACCGGCGTTGCCGTGAAGATCGTTCTCGTCGCGGCCCTTGCCCGCAACCGGGTGATCGGACGCGAGGGCGACATGCCCTGGCGGCTGCCGTCGGATCTCAAGCACTTCAAGGAGGTGACGCTGGGCAGCCCGGTGATCATGGGCCGCAAGACCTATCTCTCCATCGGCAGGCCGCTGCCGGGCCGCGCCAATATCGTCGTGTCGCGCTCGGGCTTCTCTGCCGACGGCGTGGAAACGGTCTCCAGCCTGGAAGCTGCGATCGAGCGCGCACGCGACCATGCGCGTCAATCGGGCGCAGGCCAGGTCTCGGTGATCGGCGGCGGCGAGATCTACGCCCAGGCCATCGACCTCGCCGATGAACTCTGTCTCACCGAAGTCGATGCGGAAATTCAAGGCGATACGGTCTTCCCCGAGATTGATTCGACCCGCTGGCAGAAGTTCAGCCTGTCCGATCCCGTACAGAGCGAAAAAGACAGCCATCCCATCCGATTTGCAATATGGCGGCGGCGCAGCCGATAAATCGTTCGGAATAATACCAATTCGGACCCTCAACGTACATTGTCGCGTTGAAAGCTTGGGATACGATACCTATAACGTGGACAGCGTGCGTGCCCCGGAAATCTGTCCGGGCCGCGCCACAACACGGTTTGGAAAGAGGTCTTGATGCCCTGGAGCAATCAAAACGGAGGAGGCGGCGGCCCATGGGGCGGCGGCGGTGGAAACAATCAGGGACCATGGGGCAAGGGCCCTCAACCGCCGCGCGGCGGTGGGGGCGGCAATCCGCCCGACCTTGAAGAGCTGATCCGGCGCGGTCAGGACAAGCTGCGCCAGGTACTCCCGGGCGGCGGCGGCGGACCGGGTTCGGGCAGCACCAAGCTGATCGCCGGCCTCGTGGTTCTGGGCCTCGTCGGCCTGTGGCTGATGCAGTCGGTCTACACTGTCCAGCCGGACCAGCGCGGCGTAGAATTGCGCTTCGGAAAGCCCAAGGACGAGATTTCCCAGCCGGGCCTGCACATGATCTTCTGGCCCTTCGAAACCGTCGAGATGGCCAGCATCGTCGAGCGCGAAATGAGCACCGGCGGCTCGTCGCGCACCGGATCGATCGACGGCCTGATGCTGTCGGGCGACCAGAACATTGTCGATGTCGAATTCAAGCTGCTCTATTCGGTTCAGGATCCGGCAGCATTCCTGTTCAATCTCGCCCGTCCGGAAGACACTTTGCGCCAGGTCGCCGAAAGCGCCATGCGTGAAGTGGTCGGCCGCCGGCCGGCCCAGGATATTTTCCGCGACAATCGCGAGGCGATTGCTGCTGAAGTCCAGACCATCATCCAGAACGGCATGGACGCCTTCCCGGCAGGGATCGCCATCAACCAGGTCGCGATCGAGGATGCAGCGCCGCCGCGTGAAGTGGCCGATGCCTTTGACGAGGTGCAGCGCGCCGAGCAGGACGAGGACCGCTTCGTCGAGGAATCCAACCAGTACGCCAACCAGAGACTTGGTCAGGCCCGTGGTGAAGCGGCCCAGCGCCGCGAGGAAGCCTCCGCTTATCGCGACCGCGTCGTTAATGAAGCAACCGGTGAAGCCAGCCGCTTCCTGTCCGTCTACGAGGAATATGCCAAGGCGCCGGAAGTGACCCGGTCCAGGCTCTATCTCGAGACGCTCGAGCGCGTGCTCGGCGGTTCCGACAAGGTCATCATCGGCCAGGATGGAGGCGGCTCCGGCGTCGTGCCCTATCTGCCCCTGCCTGAAGTCCGCAAGAATGCAGGAGCGACCAACTAATGGCTAACCGTCTTCCCTTTATCATCGGTCTGGTGGCGATCGTCCTGTTTCTCGTCTGGTCATCGATTTTTGTCGTCAATGAACGCGAGCAGGCCATCGTCGTCCGCTTCGGCGAAATCCAGGACGTGAAAACCGAGCCAGGCCTCTACTTCAAGCTCCCCTTTGCCTTTGTCGACGCCGACACCGTGCAATATGTCGAAGACCGGGTGCTCCGCTTCGATCTCGACGACATCCGCGTGCAGGTTTCGGGCGGCAAGTTCTACGAGGTCGACGCCTTCGTGCTCTACAAGATCGCCGATCCGAGGACCTTCCGCCAGACAGTTTCAGGCGATCAGGTCGCGGCCGAATCCCGGCTCCGCACCCGTCTGAACTCTGCCCTGCGTACCGTCTACGGTCTGCGTGGCTTTGAATCGGCCCTGTCGGAAGAGCGCACCTCGATGATGCGCGAAGTGCGCGACCAGTTGCGTCCGGAAGCGGAATCGCTGGGCCTGCGCATTGACGACGTGCGCATCCGTCGGACCGACCTCACCCAGGAAGTCTCGCAGCAGACCTACGAACGGATGAAGGCCGAACGTCTGGCCGAAGCCGAGCTGATCCGCGCGCGAGGCAATGAAGCGGCGCAGCGGATTCGCGCCATCGCCGACCGTCAGGTCGTCGAGATCGTGTCGGAAGCAGCCCGCGATGCGGAAATCATCCGAGGCGAGGGCGATGGTCAGCGCAACGCGATCTTCGCCGAGGCATTCTCGCGCGATTCGGAGTTCTTCGAGTTCTACCGTTCGATGAACGCCTATGCTGAGTCCCTTTCCGACAGCGGCACCACCATGGTGCTGTCGCCAACGTCGGAGTTCTTCCGCTATTTCAACAGTGCGGCAGGAGCGAACGCAGACAGTTCCGCGACAGGCAGTGGCAACGCTTCGAATGCGGCAGCTCCCGCGGCAGGCAGCAGCGCCGCAACCTCCGGGGACGCCGCGCCAGCAGCGGAACCGGCGGTCCCGGCGAACTGATCGAAGGGTGACGGCCAGTGAGTACCTTCTTTCTGGCCGTCGGACTTGTGCTTGTTGTGGAGGGGCTGGCCTATGCGCTGGCCCCTTCCTTTATTCGCCGCATGGCGGAGGAACTGCCCAAGCTGGGAGATGAGCATCTGCGCATCTTCGGGGTCGCCGCGCTGGCGATAGGTGTCGGGCTGGTCTATCTGGCGCGGCACCTGTGAAGCACGGGACATTATGCCGAAACAGTGACTGGACCTGCGGCAATAGCGCCATATTTTATAGTCATATGCTGATCAACACATGTCGTCCAAGGAGACCGTCCCGATGAGGAACTTTCGCTTTCGCGCAGTCAGAACGGCAGTTGCCGCCGCCATGATGATGGCGTCTCCTGTGGTGATGCCGGCCTATGCGCAGTCCAGCCCGGGACCGGCGTCGGTGGCCGATCTGGCCGAAGGCCTGCTCGACGCGGTGGTCAATATCTCGACGTCGCAGAATTTAGACAGCGGCCGTGCGCAGCCGCGCATGCGGGCGCCCGACGGCTCGCCGTTTCAGGATTTCTTTGATGAGTTCTTCCAGGACCGTGGTGGCGAGGGCCCGCGCAACCGCAAGGTCTCGTCGCTCGGCTCCGGTTTCGTGATCGATGCCGAGGAAGGCATCATCGTCACCAACAATCACGTCATCGAAGGCGCCGACGACATCGAGGTCAACTTCGCCGACGGCTCCAAGCTCAAGGCGGAACTGGTCGGCGCCGATTCCAAGACCGATCTTGCCGTGCTGAAGGTCGAGCCGGTCCGGCCCCTGACCGAGGTGCCGCTCGGCCAGTCCGACACCATGCGCATCGGCGACTGGGTGATGGCCATCGGCAACCCCTTCGGCCTCGGCGGGACGGTTACCGTCGGCATCATCTCGGCCCGCGGCCGCGACATCAATTCCGGCCCCTATGACAATTTCATCCAGACCGATGCCGCCATCAACCGCGGCAATTCGGGTGGACCGCTTTTCAACATGATCGGCGAGGTCATCGGCATCAACACGGCGATCATCTCACCGTCGGGTGGCTCCATCGGCATCGGCTTTGCCGTGCCGACCGAACTGGCGCTCAACGTCATCAACCAGCTGCGCGAGTTCGGCGAAACCCGCCGCGGCTGGCTCGGCGTGCGGATCCAGCCGGTCACCGACGACATTGCCGAAAGCCTCGGCATGGATGACGCCAAGGGCGCCCTGGTGGCCGGCGTCATTCGCGGCGGCCCTGTCGATGACGGTTCCATCGAGGCGGGCGACGTGATCATCCGGTTTGATGGCAAGGAGGTCGACGAGATGCGCGATCTCCCCCGCGTCGTCGCCGAAAGCCCGGTCGGCAAGGCCGTGGACGTGGTCGTCATCCGCAAGGGCGAGGAACAGACCGTCAAGGTGACGCTCGGCCGGCTCGAGGACAGCGAGCAGGCCGATGCCGGCGAGACCGGCGACGATGGCGTGACCGATCTTCCCGAGCCGCTCACGACCGTTGACGTTCTGGGAATGACGCTCGCGGAACTGACCGAAGCGAGCCGCCTCGAGTTCGCCATCACCGAGGATGTCGAGGGCGTCGTGATCACCGAAGTCGATCCCGATTCCGCCGCCGCTGAAAAGCGCATCGAACCCGGCGACGTCATTGTCGAGATCGCCCAGGAAACCGTCACGACGCCGGAGGATGTCAGCGACCGGATCGCGGCGCTGCGGCAGGACGGCCGCCGCAACGCGCTGCTGATGCTGGCGGGCCGCACCGGCGAGCTGCGCTTTGTGACCGTGCGGATGGACTGATCCGGTTTCCCGGGAGAGGATCAAAGGCGGCTTTCGGGCCGCCTTTTTCATGCCGGCGCGGCGGCGGACCTCACAGTCGCGGGTCGCCCGCCTGCATCTGGTAGAACGCATGCCGCTTGAGATGCGGCATCGTGTCGGGGACGCCCGGATGGTCGAAATCGCAATCGGGGCGGGGCGTCATGCCGATGCGGCGCATCACCGCAAGCGAGGCCCTGTTGGTTGTGACCGCGAAAGCGACGATCCGGTCGAGCCGCATCTCGTCAAAACCGTGGGCGAGCAGCGCCAGCGCCGCTTCGCTCGCCAGTCCCTGGCCCCAGGCTTCCGGCACATAGCGCCAGCCGATCTCCACGCCCGCGCCGATAACCTCGTCGCGGATGCGGGCAAGTCCGGTGAATCCCAGGGGCACCTTGCTGTCGCGGTCTTCCGCCACCGCCCAGCCGAATCCGTCCTTCTCGATGCGGGCGCGCATCAGATTAAACAGATCGTCGGCTTCCTCGCGGGATCGGCGAAACGGATAGAATTTCAGCATCGCTTCATCGGAATTGACCCGGTGAAAGAACGCGCGGTCGGCTTCGCTGTCCTCCCAGCCCCGTATCCTGAGGCGTTGGGTCGTGAGCATCGCGCCCTGTCTCATGGCGTCGCGAAATCGGTTCTGCGGTAGCCCTGCAAATACAGAAGCGCCGTCAGATCGCCATGGTCGATGCGGATGTCGGCCTCGGCCGCCACCGATGGCTTGGCGTGCAGCGCCACGCCGGAGCCGGCGAGGTGGAGCATTCCGAGATCGTTGGCGCCGTCTCCGACCGCGATCGCATCGAACGGATCGAGCCCCAGCCGAGCGGCGATCTCCTCCAGCGCATCGACTTTCGCCTGCTTGCCGAGGATCGGCTCGCGCACCCGGCCAGAAAGCACGCCACCTTCGCTTTCCAGTATGTTGGCGCGGTTCTCGTCAAACCCGATCATTGCCGCCACCACAGACGTGAACGCGGTGAACCCGCCCGACACCAGCGCCGTGTAATGGCCGTTGGCGCGCATGGTCGCCACCAGTTCGCGGCCGCCGGGGGTGAGCGTGATGCGGCTGTCGATCACTTGCGCGATCACGCTGTCGGCCAGCCCCTTGAGCAGCGCCACGCGTTCCCGTAAGGCCGGCTCGAACGCGATCTCGCCGTTCATCGCCCGCGCGGTGATGGCCGAGACCCGGTCCTTGAGGCCCACTTCGGCGGCCAGTTCGTCAATGCATTCCTGGCCGATCATGGTGGAATCCATGTCGGCGATCAGGATTTTCTTGCGCCGGGTCTCCGCCTCCTGCACCGCCACGTCGACGGCTGCCTCCCCGATCACGGCGTGGAGTGTGGCGAGCGCCGCGGCCTTGTCCGTACCGTCCTTGAGCGCGATGTCGCAGGCCACGCCGTCGGCAAGCCAGTAGAGACCGGCGCCGTCCACGGCGTTGCACGCCGCTTCGCCCAGCGCAGGCGTGAGAACGGGATTTGACGGATTGGCGATAAGCGTGGCAACGAGGGCCATGGAACAAAAACTCCGGCGACAAGATATCTCGGCCGTTCTGATAGCCGGGCCGACCGCCAGCGGCAAGTCCGCGCTGGCGCTGGAACTCGCGCGCGATCTCGGCGGCGAGATCGTCAATGCCGACTCCATGCAGGTTTACAGTGTGCTCGACCGGTTGACCGCGCGGCCTGGCGCCGTGGATCTCGAAGCGGTGCCGCACCATCTCTACGGCCATGTCTCGCCGGTGTCCGCCTATTCCACCGGGATCTGGCTCAATCAGGCCACGGAGGCGATCGCGGCCATCCGCGCCCGCGGCGCGCTGCCGGTGGTCGTTGGCGGCACCGGGCTCTATTTTCGCGCGCTCACCGGCGGGCTGTCGGACATGCCGGCGATACCGGAGCCGATCCGCACGGAATTGCGCGCTCGCCTGGAGGCGGAAGGCGTCGCGCCGCTGCATCAGGAACTCGCCCGGCTGGATCCGGACATGGCGGCGCGCCTGCGTCCCGCCGACCGCCAGCGCATTCTGCGCGCGCTCGAGGTGGTTCGCGCCACCGGCAAGTCGATTGCCGCGTTTCAGGGCCGCCGCGGTGCGCAGATCGTCGATCCGCTGACGGCTCGCTGCCTGGTGCTTGAACCCGACAGGCCGCTGCTGCACGCGCGCATCAACGCCCGTTTCGCCAGGATGATCGAGGAGGGGGCCATCGACGAGGTGAAGCGCCTCAACTCCCTTGATGTCCCGCCGCTCAACCCGGCGATGAAGGCGATCGGCGTCAGCCAGATCTCGGATTATCTGGCCGGCCGCCATTCGCTTGAGCAGGCCATGGATCTCGCCAGCGCCGCCACGCGGCAATACGCCAAGCGCCAGTTGACCTGGTTTCGAAACCAACTCGATCAGAGCTGGGAGAGAATTCAAGCACAGGGCGATGAATGACGGCTAAGCCGTCAAATGCCGACCATTGCGTTAAACCAAACCTAACGGGTTAGATATAGATTCGTTGGACTTAACGGACCGCAGTTGGGTATCATGCGCTTTCACAAGGCAGAACTGTTCTTCTTTCTACTGATGGGGCTTGTCGGCCTCGGCGGTGGATTCGCATGGGCGGCATTCTCCGCGGCGACGAATGGGGTTGTGGTTGGCGGAAGCGAGACCGCGGCAAGGTTCGCCTTCATGGGCGCGGTGCTCGCCGGACTGTCCGTGGTCTGTGGCGTGTTCCTGATCTACCCGATCATGTCGCGCGGCCTGCGCGAGCGCGGCAAATTGCAGAAGATGACCGAATCCCTGTCGGTGCGTTCCCAGTCGCTCGAGCATGCCGCCGTCACCGATGGCCTGACCGGCATGTACAACCGCCGTTATTTCGACGATGCTTTGTCGGAGTATCTCAGCGCCTTCGGGCGGATCGACAAGCCGATCGGCATGGTCATCCTGGATCTCGACCATTTCAAGATCGTCAACGACACCCATGGCCATGATGTCGGCGACGAGGTGCTGCGCCAGGTCGCAGACTGCCTGCAGATCTTCACCCGCTACCATGACGTCGTCGCCCGCCTGGGCGGCGAGGAATTCGCCATCCTCTCGCCCAACATCACCGAACGCCAGCTGTTCAACCTCTCCGACCGAATCCGCCAGGCCGTGGCCGATCTCAAGGTCCAGACCGGCAATGTGACGCTGAAGGTGACAGTGAGCGCCGGCTTGGCGATCTGGAATGGCGCCGAAAGCGGTGAGGAGCTTTACCGCCGCGCCGACAAGCAGCTCTACGAAGCCAAGCGCCAGGGCCGCAACCGCGTCTGCGCGGCGTGACAGTAAGGAGCGGGATTGCCAGCTCGCTGCAGTCCAGTCCCACCCTACCGCCGGATTACCTGAATCCGAAAATTTCTAATCCTTCAACAGCGACGACAGCGGCTTCTTGAGCAGGCTGGAGCGGAGCGAGCTGAGTTCGTGGCGCGGCGCTGCCGGCGCCGGGTCCTGATCGCGGTAACCGCGCTCCTGCGGGTAGGGAGTATGTGTGTCCTGGTCGGAGAAGCGGCGTCTGGCCGGCGCCGCGCCGAACTCCTCCGCCGGATCGATCGACGGCAGTTGCTCGTTCTGCGGAAGATGGCTCGGCACGGGTTGCGGCGCCTGCGGCCTTTGGCTGTCGTCAATATGGCGCATCCGCATCACGATCTTGCGCAGGTCGACACTGTTGGGATCGCCCTTGTGAACCGGCTGCAGGCCGGAATTGGCGCGTGGCAGCACATCGTCGGAGACGCGCTCGAACATCATGCGCATCGGCACCGCCACGGCTTCGCCGAAGGCGATCGCCTCGCCATTGCCGATGGAGGACAGAAAGCTCATCGTCGAGGCCGAGCTGTCCGGAATGGCCGAGCGGATGATCTCCTGGTCATGGTCGTTCGAAAGCCGCATCGCAAACACGGTCGAGCACTGCGACAGGATGGTCGGGTCGAGTTCGCCCGGTCGCTGGGTGATGACGCCGAGGCTGACGCCATATTTCCGCCCCTCCTTGGCGATGCGCGAGATGGCCTGCCGGGTCGGAAAGAAGCCGAGCTTCGGATCGGCTGGCACGTAACGGTGGGCCTCTTCGCAGACCACCAGAATCCGCACGCCGCCAGCGCTCCACAGCGCGATCTCGAACGCCATGCGGCACAGGATCGAGGCGACCGAATTGACCACCTCCGACGGGATGCCCGACAGCTGGAACGTCGTCACGGGCTTGCCGTCGCCCGGAATCCGGAAGATGTGGCTGATCGTGTGCAGGATCGTGTCGTGGATCGTGTTGGACGAGAACATGAACTCGTAGCGCGGGTCGTTGATCGCCGCCTGGATGCGCACCTTGAGCGATCTGAGATGCGGCTTCTCGGAGCGGCCCTCGAGCTTGCCGATGCGCTCGTCAATCAGCGCCATCAGGTCGGCCACCCGGTAGGGCACCGGCGTGTCGGCGGTGAGCGAGGATTTTTCCGGGCCGCGGCGGATCAGCGCCGTGTCGGTCGAGCCCTTGAACATCCTTTTGGCTTCCGGGATCAGGTCGCGCAGCACGTCGATTTCCTCGGCGATCGGCGGCCGGCCGCGAAACAGCACCTCGGTGAATTCCTCGAGCCTGAACAGCCAGAACGGCAGGTCCAGCGTGTCGGTGTCGATCACCACCGACTGGGTCGGAAAGGCGGCGGCGAATTCATTGTGCGGGTCGAGGATGAGCACCCTGAGCGAGGGGTCGGCCTGCAGCGCCTTGTGCAGGAGCAACGTCACCGCCGTGGTCTTGCCGACGCCGGTGGTGCCCACCACCGCAAAGTGGCGCGACAGGAGCGAGGGGACGTGAATGAGCGCGCCCAGCGTCGGATCCTGCGTGAGCTTGCCGATCACCGCGGTGTCGATGACGCCCGGATCGTAGATCACCGCCAGATCGGACGAGCGCATCCGGTGCACGACCGCGCCGAGATAGGGATATTGCGAGATGCCGGCGCTGAATTCGGTCTTGCCGGTGATTCCGGGATGGATCTCGCCCACCAGCTCGACCTCGATATGCATGACGTTGTCGCTGGTCTCGGACCAGGCCGCAGACGCCGTCTCCATCGAGCAGACCAGGGCGACGACGCGGTTCGGACCAACGCTGATCGAGATAAGCCGCCCCACCGACCAGAGTTCGGCCAGGCCGTTGCCGTCCTTTCCGGCGAAGGCGCTGATCGTGGCCTTCGATCCCGAACAGCCGATGACCCGGCCAAGCAGGCGATTTCCGGGCGCAAATGTGCCCCGGCGATCAATATCGCTTTCCGCCTCTGGGGGTGTCGGATTTGTACTGGTATCCATGCTTAGCCCGCTTTCGATCAGGTGAACCATCGCATTGCGGGGTTAATGGGGTGTTGCCGGGCTGGGATTTTGGCATCAAATGGGCGCGATTATCAAAATAAAGCCGTTGACGCGGTCAATTTGAGGGGATACGAAAGTCGGCATGACACAGATCGCGAACATTCTCGTGGTAGGACCGCGCATGGGCAGGGTGGCGTAGCCACCCGGCGAAAGCTCCCATGCGCGACACAAGGCTCCGAAAGGAGCCTTTTTTTATGGCTTAATCCGGGCTATGCAGCCCGGTAAACAGACGGGACAAGGGGTCAGGCACAATGGCCGGCAAGCAAATGGAAATGACAGGCGCGGAAATCGTTTTGCAGGCGCTGAAGGACAATGGCGTCAAGCACATGTTCGGCTATCCCGGCGGCGCGGTGCTGCCGATCTATGACGAGCTGCATCAGCAGGAAGACATCGAGCACATCCTGGTGCGTCACGAGCAGGGCGCCGGCCACATGGCCGAGGGCTATGCGCGTTCGACCGGCAAGCCCGGCGTCGTTCTGGTCACCTCCGGCCCTGGCGCCACCAATGTGGTGACCGCGCTGCAGGACGCGCTGATGGATTCGATCCCGCTCGTCTGCATCACCGGCCAGGTTCCCACCTCGCTGATCGGCTCGGACGCCTTCCAGGAATGCGACACCGTCGGCATCACCCGGCCCTGCACCAAGCACAACTGGCTGGTCAAGGACGTCAACCAGTTGGCCCGCGTCATTCACGAAGCCTTCCGCATCGCCACCACCGGCCGTCCCGGCCCGGTTGTGGTCGATGTCCCCAAGGACGTCCAGTTCGCCACCGGCCTGTACACCCCGCCGTCTCCGGTGATCGAGCAGAAGAGCTATCAGCCGAAGCTGTCGGGCGATCTCGACAAGATCCGCGATGCCATCGAGCTGATGGCCACCGCCAAGCGGCCGATGATCTATTCGGGCGGCGGCGTGATCAATTCCGGCCGCGAGGCGAGCCAGTTGCTGCGCGAGCTGGTCGAACTCACCGGTTTCCCCATCACCTCGACCCTGATGGGGCTGGGCGCCTATCCGGCGTCGGGCAAGAACTGGATGGGCATGCTGGGCATGCACGGCACCTATGAGGCCAACATGGCGATGCATGATTGCGACGTCATGCTGTGCATCGGCGCCCGCTTCGACGACCGCATCACCGGCCGTCTCGATGCGTTTGCACCCAACTCGAAGAAGATCCACATCGACATCGACCCGTCCTCGATCAACAAGAATGTCCGCACCGACATCGGCATCCTGGGCGATATCGGTCATGTTCTCGAGGATATGGTCCGGCTGTGGCGCGCGTCGAAGAAGACCGACCGCTCGCTGCTGGTCGATTGGTGGGCGCAGATCGAGAAGTGGCGGGCACGCAATTCGCTCGCCTATGCGCCCAACAAGGACGTGATCATGCCGCAATACGCGATCCAGCGGCTCTATGAGCTGACCAAGGACCGCGACACCTACATCACCACAGAAGTCGGCCAGCACCAGATGTGGGCGGCGCAGTTCTATGGCTTCGAGGAACCCAACCGCTGGATGACGTCGGGCGGGCTCGGCACCATGGGCTACGGCTTCCCGGCCGCCATCGGGGTCCAGGTGGCGCACCGCGACAGCCTGGTCATCGATATCGCCGGCGACGCTTCGATCCAGATGTGCATTCAGGAAATGTCCTGCGCCGTGCAGTACCAGCTGCCGGTCAAGATCTTCATCCTGAACAACCAGTACATGGGCATGGTGCGGCAATGGCAGCAATTGCTGCACGGCAACCGTCTGTCGCATTCCTACACCGAGTCCATGCCCGATTTTGTCAAGCTGGCCGAGGCCTATGGCGGCAAGGGCATCCGCTGCGACAAGCCTGCCGATCTCGACGATGCGATCCAGCAGATGATCGACACGCCCGGACCGGTGATCTTCGATTGCCGCGTGGCAGCCCTCGCCAACTGCTTCCCGATGATCCCGTCAGGCAAGGCGCACAACGAGATGCTGCTGCCCGATGAAGCCACCGACGAAGCCGTCGCCAACGCAATTGACGCCAAAGGCCGGGCGCTCGTCTGAGCGACCCGTCAACAGGAACCGACAACATGAACGCTCAGCATCAGCCTACAGGTTCGGCCTATTTCATGGCCGCCGAGACCGCCCGGCCAGAGACCCACACGCTCTCGGTCCTCGTCGACAACGAACCGGGCGTGCTTGCCCGGGTCATCGGCCTGTTTTCCGGCCGCGGCTACAATATCGAGAGTTTGACGGTCTCTGAGACCGAGCACGAGGCGCATCTGTCGCGCATCACCATCGTCACCACCGCCACGCCCAATGTGCTCGAGCAGATCAAGTCCCAACTCGAGCGCATCGTGCCGGTGCACAGGGTTGTCGATCTGACGGTGAGATCGATGGAACTCGGCCATGAAAAGCCGCTGGAGCGCGAACTGGCGCTGGTCAAGGTGAGCGGCACCGCCGACAACCGGGTCGAGGCGCTCAGGCTCGCCGACGCCTTCCGCGCCCAGGTGATCGACGCCAACACCGAGCATTTCATCTTCGAGATCACCGGCCGCGTCTCCAAGATCGAGCAGTTCATCGCGATCATGAAACCGCTTGGCCTGGTCGAGATCTGCCGCACCGGCATCGCCGCCATGAACCGCGGGCCGCAGGGGATGTGATCTGCGGATGTTCACAGAACTCTTCGCCGCCTCGCTGTTCATGTAGGGCGGATCTTAGATCTCATCGCATGAGCTATTTGCGGCCGATCATGCCGATAAGAGCAGCAGGATAAAGTGCGTGTCGCTTGAAGCGGTTCTTTATTTGATCATGATCTCCTCGGCGTCACCGGGGCCGAACAAGTTGATAATGTTCGCCTCGGTCGTGAATTTCGGATTCCGGCGTACAGTCCCGCTTTTGCTGGGAATAGTATTGGGTGTGCTTTCCCTATTCCTCTGCGTCCGACTCGGGCCCGGTATGCTCCTGGTGTCATTGCCGCAGTTCCATATTCTAAAACTCGTTGGTGCAGTCTTTCTGTTCTACATTGCTTTTGCAATATCGGGTTACCGGCTGACACAAGATGGCAAGATGAGCGGCAAGCCCCCGAATTTGTTTGAAGGTGCGGCGTTTCAGTGGGTGAATCCGGCGGTTTGGGTCACAGCTGTAATGGCAATGACTGTTTCCACCGGTCCAGCCGGCGGTAGTTGGCCCATGCAAGCAGCTATCTTGAACTTTGGAATATACGGTTTCATCGGAGGATTGATCTGGGTCGGAATCGGCTCGCTAATTCGACAACGGCTGTATTATCCGGTGAGACTGAAATGGTTTAACATTGGTATGGCAGCGCTCTTAGTTCTCAGCATTACCCAGTTCTGAATTGATGGACCCGCTTGGCCTGGTCGAGATCTGCCGCACCGGCATCGCCGCCATGAACCGCGGCCCGCAGGGCATGTAAGAGCGTTGGCCTGCAGCAGGTGCTGCGGGCCGTCACACCCTGAATTCATGGTTAACGCCAGATGAACAAGGCGTTCTAACTCTGTTCAGCCGGACCTCTCTAGAAACGGATCATCGCAACACCGCGACAACCCGAAGAGAGGAGACTATTATGAAAAAGATCATTCTTGCCGCCGCCGCCGTATCGCTGGGCATCCTGTTTGCAGCAACAGGCGCCGCCACCGCCCAGACCCGCGACACGACTTTCAAGCCCGGGCCGGCGGTCACGACCAAGCTGAAGATTTCCGGTCCGGTCGCAACAGCCGCGCCGCGCGACAACACTGCCCATGAATGGACAGCCGGTTGCTATGCGGAATTCGGCCCCGATGCGAGCAATCCGGACCCGGTGCTCTTGGAGAAATGCCTCAACTGAGTGCCACATTTCTGATGCGATTGCATCCTGCCGCTGGAGGTCACGCCATCTCCGGCGGCTTTTTTGCTCGTGCTGGCGAAACCGCGGATCGGGCGACGATCGTTCAAAGGGTCCGCTCAGATCATCTGCAACGGCTGGCGCGAACGTGGCGGCGGAAACATCTGGTCGAGTTCGGTGAGCTGATCGCCGGTCAGCCGGATGTCGGCGCTGGCGCGGTTTTCGGCCACCCGTTCAGAACTGGACGATTTTGGAATGGCGATGACATTGTCGCGGGTGAGCAGGAAGGCCAACGCCAGCTGTGCTGCACTTACGCCAAGCCGGCCTGCCATCTTGCCGAGGCCGGGATGCCGGAGCAGCCGTCCCTCGTCGAGCGGCGAATAGGCCATCAGCGGTATGGAACGCTCGGCGAGCCACGGCAGCAGTTCGAATTCGATGCCCCGTGTCGACAGATTGTAGAGCACCTGGTTGGCCGCGCAGTTCTCGCTGCCGGGCAGCGCCGTCACCTGGCGCATGGCGAGGCTGTCGAAATTCGATACGCCCCAGCGGGCGATCTTTCCCGATTGCCGCAACTCCTCGAAAGCTTCGACCGTGTCGCGCAGCGGATGCCGTCCGGGCCAGTGCAGGAGATAGAGGTCGATGTGATCCGTGCCCAGACGCTTGAGACTGGCCTCGCAGGCGGCGATCGTGCCCCTGCGGCTGGCGTTCGACGGCAGCACCTTGGAGACGAGGAAGACCTCGTCGCGCCGGCCCCTGATTGCTTCGCCGGTCACGGATTCGGCGCCGCCCGAGGCATACATCTCGGCGGTGTCGATCAGCGTCATGCCGCAATCGATGCCCGTCTGCAGCGCCCGGATCTCGTCTGCGGCCGCGGCGCGGCTCTCGCCCATGTGCCACGTGCCGAGCCCGAGTGCGGGGACGGTGGCGCCATCAGGGAAAGCGGCGGTGCGGATTGGCTGGCTCATGGCGGTCTCCTGTGCGTGGTCATCCATCATATCTTCAGATGCAGGCATGACGACAATGTGTTGGTGCGACACGAAAGTCTGGGCTATCAGCAAGAGCGACTGGCAATCAGCCGTGATTGCGTGTCGCTCCTTTTGGAAACTTGTGAGTGACAGCGCACAGGCATGGCTTGAGGGATCGCCGGGAGGACACGCATGACGCTTGAAACATTCCTGTCGCTGGTCGTCTTCGCCTTCGTCACATCGGTGACGCCGGGACCCAACAACATGATGCTGTTTGCCTCGGGTGTGAATTTCGGCTTCCGGCGGACGCTGCCGCACATGCTGGGCATCGGCGGCGGCTTCTTCTCGCTGCTTCTGGGCGTCGGTTTCGGCCTGGGCGCGCTGCTCGACACGGTGCCCGAACTCTACACGGCGCTCAAGATCCTGGGCGGCGCCTATCTCGTCTACATCGCCTTCAAGATCGGCACCTCGCGCGTGCTGCCCGACGGCAAGGTCGGCGCCCGGCCGATGACATTCCTTCAGGCGGCTTCGTTCCAATGGGTCAACCCCAAGGCATGGGTGATGGCGGTCACCGCGATGACGCTGTTCACCGACCCCGACCCCGACCGCTACACGCTTTCGGTGATGCTGGTCGGGCTCGCCTTCGCGCTCACAAACATGCCGAGCGTGTCGACCTGGGCCGGCTTCGGCACGGTCCTGCGCTCATGGCTCGCCGATCCGGTGCGGCTCAAATGGTTCAACATCACCATGGCGGTGCTGCTGGTGGCGAGCCTCTGGCCGATGTTGAAATAGGGCAAAAGCCCGTCAGGGTTGGTCGGCCTCCGCACGTGGCACTGCCTCGATGGCACCATCGCCAGGCAGCGCATGCGCCTTCAGAAGCAGCTCCACCCCTGCCATTTTGCGGTTGTCTTCCAGGACCGTCAGGCAGCGTTCGAAGCCATCAGTGGCAATCCCCAACCCGCGCAAGCGCGCATGCGCATGCTCCCGGGCCGCGGTCTCCATGGTGGCGCCGAAGGGAAAACCCAAGAGCCGCTCCGGGTGCGCGTGGTAGCTTTCCGCCACCCGCTCGAAATCCTCGTCGATCAGATCGGGGCGGTCTTCCGGCAAAGCGGCGCCGATCAGCCGGATGCGGGAATGCTTGAGATCACGATGGGCGATCTCGTGCAGCAGCAGGCCGGCCAGCATCTCGCGGTCCTCTCCGCACAGCTCGACCAGCGCGTCGCTCATAGTGATCTGGTTGTCCGAGTCCGAAAACAGCAATGCCCCCAGCGCGCCGCCGTGGAGAATGCTGAGGAGCAGGTAGGCTTCGTTGGTGTGAGGGTTTTTCGGCGTCACCTTGTCGAAGTTCGCATGGATGGCCTTGAGGCGCGCTTCGGGCAACCGCGACGCCGTCATGTCCTGCCGGATCGCCTCGGTTGCCGCCGCCGCCAACAACAGGGTGGTGAAGGTCGTCACATATTCCGGCTCGTTTTCGATCAGGATCATTCTTTCGGCCAGCTCGGCGCGCTCGGCCCCGGTATCGCCGCGCATGGTGAAAAACACCGCCATCGCCGCCACTGCCGCTGCCGCTGCAAGAATGAAGACATGTTTCGGCTTCACCATCACCGACGGCCCCGATCATCCAATGGACGGCTTGTTGAGCATCAGCCAGTAAATACCCAGAACCGCGAAAAACGCCGGAAACCCGCAGGCGAACCAGATCCGGTAAAGCCGGTCGAAGTCCGCGGGCAGGGCGGTCGCGCTGTCCACGGTCGTGCGCGCCAGATCGCGCAGCCGGATCTGGATCCAGACCACCGGCAGCCAGAACAGCCCGGTCACGATGTAGAGCCCGATCGACAGCACGATCCATCCTTCGCTTAGCGGCCAGCCGGTCTTAAGCGCCAGCAGAACGCCGGTCACCGGCTGGGCCACGACCGCCGTCGCGGTGAACACCGCATCCGCGATCACCACCGTGCCGCCGACATGGGCAATCAGCTTCGGGTCACGGGTCCTGACCGCCATCACCATGAAGAAGGCGATGCCCGCGCCGGTGCCGAGCAGCACCGCGGCGCCGATCACATGCAGGGGCAAGAGCAGGTCAGCAAGCGTCATCAGCGTTCGTCCAGCGTGGCGAGCGCCACCAGTGTGAGCAGCATTGACGGCAAGACCTTGACCAGCGGCCCGAGCGGGTCGAGCCACAGGCTTGGCTGCGCGAGGCTGGCGCTCGCGAGATAGGCCAATGAGACGGCCAGCATCGCCCACAGCGCCCGACGCGCGAAGCGGCGCCAGAGCACGGCCAGACCGAGGCCGATATCGAGCGCGCAGGTGGCGATCACCGTCAGCAGGGCCGGTCGGTAGCCAAGAAGACCGTCGAAATGCGCCATGGCTGACGCGATCTCGACCAGCGGGATCAGCCCCGACAGCAGCCAGAAGGCCGACAATGTTACCAGCACCGGCGCCTTGAGCAAATAGAGCCGCGCGAACCACAGATCCTGCACGCCCGACGGGTTTTCGCAAAGCGTCTGCGCGAGCGATCGCAACGCGAACGGGGCCGGCGTCGCCCCGCCGCCCTCGACCCCGCCTTCCATCACTGCAAGCGACGTGGAGCGCAGCGGCGAGCGCCAGCCGAGGCGGCCGGCCAGATCGGCGAGCGCGGTCACCGGCCGGGCAAGGAAAGCCGGCACGGATCTGACCGGCGCGGGCGCAAGCCCGAGCCAGCCCCGGTGCAAGGCCAGCACCTCGCCAAGCGTCAACGCGCCGGTCGCCGCAAGATCGAGGTCGCTGCCCGGCTGCAGCCGGCCGTCCACGGCCCGGGCGACCGCTTCCGCCACATCGTCAAGCGCCACAGTTGCGACAGGGCTCCGGGCGTGGACGGCGGGAATAACGAACGGAAAGCTTGCCAGCGCCCGCACCAGCGCAGTACCGCCATGGGCGTTGCGGCCGATCACCACCGCCGGGCGCAGGATCACATGGTCGAGCCCGGAAGCTTTCAGCGCCGCGTCGGCGCGCCGCTTGGTGGCGAGGAATTTCGTCGCGGCTCCGTCGCCGTCGGTGCGCGCCGAGATCTGAACGATCCGCCGCCCGCCAGCCAAATTGGCCGCTTCATAGAGCGCCAGCATCGCCCGTTCCTGCACGGCGGCGAGATCGTCGCGTGCGCCATCCTGAAGCGCGCCGGCGCAATTGACGATCAGGGCGTGGCCTTCCACCAGGTCCGCCCAGTCCGCCGCTGCCGACATGCGCGAAAGGTCGGCGTGCATGAAAGTCGCGTCCGGAAAGCGGGCTTCGGCAGCGCGCGTGTCGCGGCCAAGTCCCGTGACACGATGGCCGTCGGCGATCAGCCTCTGCATGATCGCCGCGCCGATGAAGCCGGTGCCGCCCAGAATCAGAATGTCCATGGCCGAGCCTAGCGGATCGGCGTTATCGGATACAGATCTGCAGCATCAGCGGCGTCAGCGATATTGCGGTCGGCGATGCCGCGGGCTAACCTTGCGCCATGACTCATGATCACCTCCATCCGCACGACCATCACCACGACAACGACCTCGATCCCTTCGCAGCCCGCGTCAAGGCGCTGGAGACCATCCTGACCGAGAAGGGCCTGATCGATCCGGCCGCCGTCGATGCCATTGTCGAAACCTATGAGCACAAGGTCGGCCCGCGCAACGGCGCCCGCGTGGTGGCCAAGGCCTGGTCCGATTCGGAGTTTGCCGACTGGCTTGCCCGCGACGCCACGGCGGCGATCGCCTCGCTCGGCTACACCGGCCGCCAGGGCGAGCACATGCAGGCGGTGTTCAACACCGAAGACACACACAATCTCATCGTCTGCACGCTCTGCTCCTGCTACCCGTGGACGGTGCTCGGCGTGCCGCCGGTCTGGTACAAGGCGCCGCCCTATCGCAGCCAGGCGGTGATCAATCCGCGTGGTGTGCTGGCCGAATTCGGGCTGGTGCTTCCCGAAACCACCCGCATCCGGGTGTGGGATTCCACCGCCGAGCTGCGCTACATGGTGGTGCCGATGCGGCCGGTGGAAACGGACGATCTGAGTGAAGACGAGCTTGCGAAGCTGGTGACGCGCGACTGCATGATCGGCACCGGCGTGGCCCTGAGGCCCGGATCGCTGTCGCCCCACGCGCTGTGGCCGGCGGCGCCGGGAGGCAGCGCATGAACGGGCCGCATGATCTGGGCGGGCAGATGGGCTTCGGCCCGGTCGCGCCGGAAGTGGCCGAGCCGGTGTTTCATGCCGGCTGGGAGCGCCGCGCGCTCGGCCTGACGCTGGCGTCCGGCGCGCTCGGGGCCTGGACCATCGACGAAAGCCGCCACGCGCGCGAGAACCTGCATCCGGCCACCTATTATTCCGCGAGCTATTACGAGATCTGGATTCGCGCGCTGGAGGTGCTGCTCGAACGCCACGGCTTTGTCTCCACCGACGAGATCGAGGCGGCCCGCCCGCTGTGGCCCGGCGTCAAGCCCAAGCAGGTGCTGCGTCCCGGCGACGTTGCCGGCGTGCTCGCGCGCGGCGGGCCGTGCAACCGCGAGGTCGCGGAGGCGCCGCAATTCAAGGCGGGTGACCGCATCCGCACCATCAACGAACACCCGATCGGCCACACGCGGCTGCCGCGCTATGCCCGCGGCAAGCTCGGCGTCATCGAGGCGGTGCGCGAGGGGTTTGTGTTTCCCGACACCAACGCCCACGGCAAGGGCGAGGCGCCGCAACATGTCTACACCGTGAGCTTCGACGGACGCGAGTTGTGGGGGCAGGGGGCAGATCCGGCGCTCACCGTGTCGATCGATGCCTGGGAGAGCTATCTTGAGCCCGCGTGAACCGGTGCCGGACACCCGCTCATCCGGCGTGGCGGCCGAAACGCCGTTCCGGCTGCCGCCGGACGCCGGTCCCGACGCGCCGGTCTTCGCCGAGCCCTGGCAGGCCCAGGTCTTCGCGCTCGCGGTGGCGCTCAACGAGCGCGGCCTGTTCACCTGGAGCGAATGGGCGGACGAGCTTTCATGCCAGGTCGCCCGGCCCGGCGCCGCGCCGGATGGCGGAGACTATTACCAGCACTGGCTGGCGGCGCTCGAGGCGCTGCTGGCTAGGAAGGGCGTTGCCGGGCCGGACATCATTGATGCGATGTCCGCATCCTGGCAGCGCGCCGCCCACGCCACGCCGCACGGTCAGCCGATAAGGCTCGAGAATGATCCGGACCGGGCCGGTTAAGGTCACCGTACCTATCCGGTCCGGTTGGGCGGCATGTCTATTGAAGAGATCGAGGAAAAACAAACTCACCCGAGCTTCCGGCCTCGTCACGCCAGCCAGTCAGGCGCCTTGTTGAAAGGCGTGCCGAAGCGCGCCAGCCACAGGCTGCGGGCGATGCGCCGGGCGATGACGGTGATCGCCGCCGCGGTGTCGGGCGCAAGCAGCGCCGCTGCCGTCTGCTCGAACTGTTCGATCCAGAGCCGGAAATCATCCTCCTCGAGGCCGGGCAGGGCGTTGTGCTTGACCACGGGCTGGCCGGAATACTCGCCCGAATGCAACAGCACCGAGCGCCAGAACCGGTTCATTCGCTCCAGGTGCATGTCCCAGATGCCGTCAAGCTTCGCCTCGAACAGCGGCCCCAGGCGCGGATGCTGCCGGATGTCGGCGTAGAACCGGTCGACCAGTGTTGCGATCTCCTCGGGCGAGACATCGACCGCGGGGACGCGCGGTTGCGCGGGCCGGGCCTCGATGACGATCGGCGCGGGCCTGACAGGCGGCTTCTCAGGCATAAAACTTCAGCGCGATCATCAGCGTGACCGCCCCCCAGAAGCACATGTTGATGAAGGAGCGGATCAGCCCGCCATCTTCCTCGACGGTGATGCCGAGCTTCTGGCGAACCAGGTCACCGGGAAGGAGAAAAAGCCATAGCAGTGTTTTCATCACGATCTCTTTTCTGGTATCTCGCTTACCACTATTCGATCTTGCCGGTAATAGCAATATTCGAAATACCACTATTGAGGTTTGCCATGCGCCTGACCCTACACACCGACTACGCCTTCCGCGTTCTGATGGCGCTCGGCCGCGCCCCTGATCAGGTCAAATCCGTCGATGATCTGGCCCGAGAATTCGACGTATCGAAGAACCATCTGATGAAGGTGGCGCAGAACCTGACCGCCGGCGGCTTCGTCTCCACCGTGCGCGGCCGCAACGGCGGCTTGCGCCTGGCCATGCCGCCCGACGAGATCAATCTCAAGGCGGTGGCGCTGCACATGGAGCCCGATTTCAACATCGCCGGCTGTTTCGGCGGCGAGGACTGCGTGTTCCTGCCGGGTTGCGGCCTCAAGGGCGTGCTCGGCCAGGCCAAGCTGGCGTTTTTGCAGACGCTCGGCAAGCACGATCTGGCGTCGATCCTGTGATGGAAGGTTGCCAACTCCGGGGATGCTCGATTTCCGTCAAGCCACTCTTTTCGCCCAAGGACTTGGGCGAGCTGGACCCCGGACCAGGTCCGGGGTGACGGAGAACGGATGGCTTGCCCTAAAATCAGGCCGGTTCTCGGAAGCGAACGGAAGAAGACCGCATCCAACGCCCGCATTCCCATGCGCGACAGCCCGATGCGAATCTGCCATGAGGGATCATGAAGTTTTCACCGCAACAGGATGAGGCGCTCAAGGCCGTCTCGCGCTGGCTCAAGGATGGCCGCACGCCGATCTTTAGGCTGTTCGGCTATGCCGGCACCGGCAAGACGACGCTCGCCAAATACTTCGCCGACAATGTCGAGGGCGAGGTGCTGTTTGCGGCGTTTACCGGCAAGGCGGCGCAGGTGCTGCGCGCCCGCGGCGCCAGGAACGCCCGCACCATCCATTCGCTGATCTACCGGCCGCGCGGCGAGGAGGAGGTCTCCAACGAGGAGACCGGCAAGACCACCGTCTCGCCGATGTTCGCCATCAACCGGCAGAGCCCGCTCAGCCAGGCGGCCCTGATCATCATCGACGAATGCTCGATGGTCGACGAGGCGCTGGGCAAGGACCTGATGAGCTTCGGCACGCCGATCCTGGTCTTGGGCGATCCCGGGCAACTGCCGCCGATCTCGGGCGGCGGCTATTTCACCGAGCACGAGCCCGACATTCTGCTCACCGAAATCCACCGCCAGGCGCGCGACAACCCGATCATCGATCTGGCCATGCATGTGCGCGAGGGCCGCGAGATCATGCATGGCGACTACGGCACGGCGCAGGTGATCGGCAAGAACGAGGTCGACCGCGACATGGTGCTTGAGGCCGACCAGGTGCTGGTCGGCACCAACCGCACCAGGCGGCGATACAACCAGCGCCTGCGCGAGCTCAAGGGCTTCGATCAGGCCTTCCCGCAGGCCGGCGACAAGCTGGTGTGCCTGAGGAACGATCCGGCCAAGGGCCTGCTCAACGGCTCGCTCTGGCAGGTAATGACCTCGTCCAAGGAAACGGTGAAACCCGGCATCAACCTGCTGGTCCGCCCCGAGGACGACGACATGGAGCGCGGCTCCGCCAAGATCAAGCTGTTGAAGAGCGCCTTCGACACCCCGGACCTCGAAGTCCCCTGGCAGACCAAGAAGCGCTACGACGACTTCGACTACGGCTACGCGCTCACCGTCCACAAGGCGCAGGGCTCGCAATGGAACTCCGTCGTCCTCTTCGACGAAAGCTGGGCTTTTCGCGACAGCCGCGAGCGCTGGCTCTACACGGCGATCACGCGGGCCGCGGAGCGGCTGGTGATTGTCAGGTAGGAACTTGGCCGGCGCGCCACGCCGGTCTGGTTGGGCTCACTCCCGAGTCGAAATTAACCAGCCACGATCCCGGATCCTGGAACTCCACCATTTTCGGTTTGTTCAGAAAAATTTCGCCACGCTGCATCCAAACCGCGTCTTCGCTGAGTCTTGGGGGTATCCAGGCTGCAGATGGGCTGCAGCCGGAAAGACCCGAGGACTTAGATCATGAACAAGCTTACATCCGCAGTCGCCGCCACCGCTCTGCTGGCCAGCACGTCGTTTGTCGCCGCTCAAAGCCAGAACCTGAGCGCCATTGCGCTGTCCGGCGACACCATGATTCACAAGATCGATGTCGGCACCGCGACAGTAAGCGCGTCGATGGAAGTGCAGGGTGTCTCCAGATTGCTCGGCATCGACCTGCGTCCCGCCACCGGCCAGCTGATCGGCGTCACCGACACCTTCGACATCGTCGAAATCAACCCCGAAACCGGCGCCTCGACCGTGATTTCGAAGATGGACAAGGAACTGCCCATCGATGGCGCCGTCATCGTCGATTTCAACCCGATGGCTGACAAGCTGCGCTTCATGTCCGGCACCACCAACCACCGCGTCGACATCGAAAGCGGCGCCGTGACGGTCGACGGCAGCCTAGCCTACGAGGAAGCCGACATGCATGCGGGCGAAGCGCCGGCCATCGTCGCAGCCGCCTACATCAATTCCTACGGCAAGCCCGAGTCGACGGCGATGTATGACATCGACAGCACCATCGTGGCGCTGATCAAGCAGACCTCGCCCAACGACGGTACCCTCGCTGCGGTCGGCAAGCTCGGCATCGACGGCACGGACACCTATGCCTTCGACATCGCAACCGATGCAGAGGGCGCCAACACCGCATGGCTGGTGTCGGGGTCCATGCTCTACACCGTGTCGCTGGAAACCGGCGCCGTGGACAAGAGCTGGGAGCTCTCGGGAACGGACGGCGCGACCATGCGCGACATCACCTTCATGACGGCGATGTAATCCGTCTCCGATGACCGCCGGTGCGGGGTTTCCCGCACCGGCATTCAGGTCCATTCGATTGCTTTCGGGTCGCCCGTTCGATCCGGGTTTGGCAGATCCGCCATGAAAGCTCGCCATCGCCATCAGAATCCTGATCCCGGTTTGACAGCGTGTGGGCCCGTCTCTAATCCTTCTCCCGGAAAAACGGCTCCTTGCCGTGAACCGGAAAAGAGCTCACACGTGACAGACCTCGCTGCCCTGATCCAGTCCTGCGCCGCAGGGGATCGATCTGCCCTGAAGCGGCTCATGGAGGCCGAGGGCGGGCGCATGCTGGGCGTCGCGCGGCGGATGTTGCGGCGGCAGGACCTGGCCGAGGATGCGGTGCAGGAGAGTTTCGTTCTGGTCTGGCGCAAATCCCACCAGTTCGACCAGGACCAGGACCAGGCGAAATCCTGGCTCTACACGATCTTGCGCAACCGGTGCCTGACGCTTCTGAGAAACAGTGATCGGGAAATAGCCCTTGATCCGATGGAACCGGAAACGGCGTCCGACGATGCGATTCTCGAGCTTGCCTACAATCGCCTCGAGCGCACGAATGATCTGCGCGTATGCCTCGAGACCCTGGAGCCGAACCGACGCATGGCCATCCTCTCGTCCTATGTCCTGGGCTACAGCCACGGTGAGATCGCCGGGCGCATGGGCGCGCCCCTGGGCTCGGTCAAGGCCTGGGTGCGGCGTGGCTTGCTGACATTGCGGGAGTGCCTGTCATGAGCAGCAGGTCCCTCTCCGAACGGATTGACGAAGTGGTGCTCGGCCTGGCCAGCGAGGCCGAGGTGGCCGAGATCGAGGCGCTCTGCGCCAGTGATCCCGCTATTGCGGCGCAGCTCGAACGGGCCCGCAGCCGCTTTGCCGCGCTTGACGACACCGCGGACGTGCTCCCCCTGCCGGACGATCTGTGGAGCCGCGTCGATGCGTCTCTCGACGCCACGGCGGCCGCCGAACCTGCCGCCGATGAGCCGGGCGCCGGCGGGTCCGCCGACATCGTCAGATTTGTTCCGCTGCAGAAGGCCGTCAGGACATGGCGCGCGACCGCCATCGGCGGGCTCGCCGCGGCGCTGCTGCTGGCCATCGGGCTTGGCTGGTCGTTGCTCAGCACCGTCGAGCCAACAGTCATCGCCGTGCTGCTCGACAGCCAGGGACAGCCGATTGCGCTGGTCGAGGGCAATGACAACAACAAGACCCTGATCACGCTTCTCGAGAATGCGCGCGTGCCCGACGACAAGGTCATGCAGGTCTGGACCAAGCCCGACGACGACGCCAGCCCCGTCTCCCTGGGCCTGCTGGCCACAGCAACGTCGCGCACGCTCACCGTCGAGGGCCTGCCGCCGCCGCGGGAGGATCAGCTCTACGAGATCACCTACGAGCCCCTGGGTGGCTCGCCGACCAATCTCCCGACGGGCCCGATCCTTGGCAAGGGCTTCGCGAAAATGCCGGTCTACTAGAGCAATTCCAGCAAAAGTAGGAACCGGTTTTGTGTCCGGAATTGCGTAGAAACAACGAACTGGGTTATTGAAGCCACTTCCTGTTGCGTCGTCATGGTCCTGTTCCCGGAGCCTCGACGGTGCGAGGTGCGCAGGCGCCATCCGCATGCGTACCGTATCCGCAGAACCGCCGCCGCCGAAACCGGGGTTCCAGCGGCGGCGCTTGCCTCAGACCAGTTCGGCGAGCGAAGCCGGGTCGAAACTCTTCAGGCTCTCGGTCTCGCCGGTCTTGATCTTGGTCACCCAGTGCGGGTCGCCGAGAATGGCGCGACCGACGGCGATCAGGTCGAATTCCTCGGCCTCCATACGCTTGATCAGCCCGTCGAGGCCGACCGGCGAGGAAGTCTGGCCGCCAAATGCCGCCAGGAACTCGCCCGACAGCCCGACCGAGCCCACGGAGATCGTCGCGGCCCCGGTGAGCTTCTTGGCCCAGCCGGCGAAGTTGAGGCCCTCCTCGCCGTCGATCTCTGGGAATTCCGGTTCCCAGAACCTGCGCTGCGAGCAATGGAAGATGTCGACGCCGGCTTCCTTGAGCGGCAGCAGCCAGTCTTCCATCTCATTGGGCGTGGTGGCGAGCTTCACCTTGTAGTCCTGTTGCTTCCACTGGCTGAGCCTGAGGATAAGCGGCATGTCCGGGCCGAGCGCCGCCCGCGTGGCGGCGACGATTTCGGCTGCGAACCGGGCGCGCTCTTTCAAGGTTGCGCCGCCATAGCGGTCGGTGCGCTCATTGGTCGCCTCCCAGAAGAACTGGTCGATCAGGTAGCCATGCGCGCCATGCAACTCGACCACGTCGAAGCCCAGGCGCTTGGCATCGGCTGAGGCGGTGGCAAACGCCGCGATCGTGTCGGCGATGTCTTCCTCGCTCATCGCCACGCCGTTCTGGTCGCCCGGACCGTTGAGTCCCGACGGGCTTTCGACCGGGGCGTCGGGCGTCCAGCCGCTCATGCCGCGGGTGGCGCCGGTGTGCCAGATCTGCGGCCCCATGCTGCCGCCGGCGTCATGAACGCCGTCGATGACGGATTTCCAGCCGGCGAGCGCGTCGGCGCCGTGGAAGAAGGGAATGCCCGCCTCGTTGCGCGAGGCAGGCCGGTCGATCACGGTGCCTTCCGACAGGATCAGCCCGACATCGCTTTCGGCGCGGCGGCGGTAGTACTCCGCCACATTGGCGCCGGGAACGCCGCCGGGCGAGAAGCTCCGGGTCATCGGCGCCATGACGATTCGGTTCTTGAGGCGAAGCGATTTCAGCGTGAAGGGCTCGAACAGGCTGTCGGTCTTGGGAGATGATTGCATTGTCTTGGATGTCCTTTTCAGTGGAGCTTTCCAAGTATATAGTTTATACCAAGGTTCAAGAACGCACTTTGAATTGACCAGGTATAGTCGAGGAAACCACCATGGATGCAAAGACCTGCCAGAGCTTTTCGGCCAGCTGCCCGAGCCGCCTGCTGTTCGACCAGATCGCCGACAAATGGTCGATGATGGTGCTCACGGTTCTCGACGGCGGGCCGATGCGGTTCAATGCGATCAGGCGGCATCTCGAAGGCATCACCCAGAAGGCGCTGACAGAATGCCTCAGGCGGCTTGAACGCAACGGCCTGGTCGAGCGCCGGGTGCTGCCGACCTCGCCGGTGGGCGTCGAATATGAAATCACCCCGCTCGGCCGGACGCTGCAGCCACCGTTCAAGGCGCTTTACGCCTGGACCATGGAGCAGATGCCCGAGGTCGAGGCGGCGCGCCGCGCTTTCGACGCCCGGTCCAGGTAAGGTCAGGCAGTTTCGGCCCGTCTGCCGAGCCGCTGCGGCCATTCCACCACGGCAGCGTGCCGCGCCTCGGCGGCGATCGCTGCCTTGCGCGCATGCTCGGCAAAGCCGTCGGCTGGCATCGGCCGGCCAAACAGGTAGCCCTGGAATTCGTGGCAGCCGCAATCCGCCAGGAAAGCATGCTGCGCCGGGGTCTCTATGCCCTCGGCCAGCACGGCGAAGCCGAGATCGAGCCCCAGATTGACGATGCTCTTGACCAGCGCCGTGCCGCGCTCGCTGTCGAGCGAGTCCCGGACGAAGCTGCGGTCGATCTTGAGCTGATCGAGCGGCAATTGCCGCAGATAGCTCAGCGACGAATAGCCGGTGCCGAAATCATCGAGTGCAAAGTGGATGCCGACGGCGCGCAGTTTCTCGATCTTGGCGATCACCGGAGCCAGGTCGTGGACGACCACGCTTTCGGTCAGCTCGATCTTGAGCCGGGCCGGATCGACCCGGTGGACGCGGATGGTATCGATCACCGAGCGCTCGAAATCCGCAACCTGGAATTGGTCTGCGCTGACATTGACGGCGAGGGTGAGATTGGCGAGCTTCGGATCCTTGCTCCACAGCGCCAGCGTGCGGCAGGCCTCCTGGATAACCCAGCCGCCGAGCAGCGGCATCAGCCCTGCGGCTTCCGCAACCGGAATGAAGTCGCCCGGCGGGATCTGGCCGCGTTTGGGATGCTGCCAGCGCAGCAGCGCCTCGGCCCCGATAATGTCGCCGGCCAGATCGATCTGCGGCTGGAAATAGAGCTCCATCTCGCCGTTGCGCACCGCGCTGCGCAGTTCCAGCGCCATGCCCTTCGGCCGGGTGAACTCCCGCTGGACGGCGTAGATGCCGCCCCACATCATCGCGGTTGCCAGAATGCCGTTCACCCAGACGCCGCCGACCCGGATCGTGTCGGGAATGACCTGGGCATAGGGGAGCGAATAGCTCGTGCACGACAGGGCGACGAAAGCGCCAAGACAGGCAGCGATGATCGCAATCTGGTGCTTCGACGGGCGCCGCAGGTGGTTGATGTAGCCGAACAGGGCCAGGAACAGGAGATACAGATGGGTGATCCGGGGGATATCCGCGGAAGGCACGTCGAACATCAGGGTGAAACCGACGACGAAGGTCAGCACCGACAACTGGACCACGATCAGGGCGGCATTGAGCCTGCCCGAGGTAATCAGCAGCCAGCCGATGGCTGCCACGCCGGTCAGGCTCAATTCCGCCATGGCCATCGCCCAATGCTGCCACCACGCGAAGATCGCCGCCCAGAACAGCGCGATCCCCATGATCGCCAGACTGGCAAGCTTGTAGCAGAAGAGCAGCCGCCGGGAATGCTTGTCGTCCTGCGCATCCGGTGCAATGTTTCGCCTGTGTTGTGGCAACGTTCTCTCACCTGTGTTGACCGGTCTGACGCCGGTCCTGGATCCACCCGCCGTCATAGTTGACATCGCAAGCTTAACAAGATCGGCTGGCGCGGTTGCAAGTTTTGGGGGGTATGACTTTGGCGTGCGGACCGGTGCGTGGCGCTGCCGGATCAGGGCGGTCACCGAAGACGTCTCCCGCGCCTGTCTTTCCGACGTTCCTCCCGGTTTGCCGTTGCGCGGGCGTGAGCCTCGCCCTATCCTGACCACCGCCGCGACGTGCGGTCCAAGTGAGAAAGACCCCGATGATCTGCCTTCGCGCCACAGGCCTTGCCCTCGTGCTCGCCGCTGCCCCGGTTTTGGCACCTTCCGCTTTTGCCGACAGCCTCGCCGCCGTCTCTTCCACCGCCATGGCGATCACCGGCGACATCGAGTTCGATGATTTCTCGATCGTCTTCGAGAATGGCGAGGCGCTGGAATTTGATGAGCTGGTGGCTGACAATTTCAATGTCGAAGGCTCCCAGGTCGGCGCCTCCGTCTACAGCGTGACGACGCCCGCAGATCCGGAACTCAACAATGGCAACCGGCTTTGCGGCCAGGGCGAGGTCACCTATGTCGCAGCCTGGGGCGATCCCTCCGACGCCGAGTTGACCATCGTCGCCGTCTTCGACACCCAGGATGCGCCGTCAAGCGACGCCGAGATGTGCGCGTCCTATACCTATGTCTACAAATGAGGCCGGCTCTGTCATGAGACGCTGGATCGCCCGGACGCTCAGCGTCATCATCTGGATCTTCGGCCTTGCGGCGCTGGTCTCGCTCGCCTTCGCCATCATCGGCGCAAAGGGGCTGTTCGGTGGCGAACCGGATCCTTTTGCCGCCATCTTCGCCATCCTCCTGTCCATGCCATGGTTTGCCCTTCTCGACGAGTCCATCGGTGGAGACACGGAATTCTGGGGATTCGCGCTGATGCTTGCCGGCATTGGGGTCAATCTCGCCATCCTGTTCGTCTTGCGCGGATTGCTGCGACGCGGGCTCCGCGGGACCCCGGAAAGCACGAGGTGAAGTCGGTGCAACGGAGCCTGCGATGATACCCTGGGTCCGGCTTGACGCCGTTCAATCTGATGACGGCCCGGAACTCCGCCTGATGCAGCGGGGCGCCGAATTCTCCATCATGCTCGGCTCAAACGAGCTGATGAACAGCCGTCTGAGCGGCTCGGAAGAGGCACTGGCGCGGCTCGCGGCGGAGCGGCTCGCGGACCGGCCCGCGGCACGCATGCTGATCGGTGGCCTCGGCATGGGGTTCACCCTGCGTGCGGCACTGGCGAGCCTGGGGCAGGGAGCGCGCATCACGGTCGCCGAACTGGTGCCCGAGGTGATTGCCTGGGCGCGCGGACCGATGGCTCAGGTCTTTGGCGGCTGCCTCGACGATCCGCGCGTCAGCCTGTTCGCCGGCGATGTCGGAAAGCTGATCGGCCAGACCGCGGGCCAGTGGGATGCGATCCTGCTCGATGTCGACAACGGACCGGAAGGTCTCACCCGCACGGGCAATGACGCGCTCTATTCTGCTGCCGGACTGGCGGCCGCGTTCCGGGCGCTGACGCCCGGCGGCGTCTTCTCGGTCTGGTCCTCGGCGCCCGACCCGGCCTTCACCCGGCGGCTCAGGCAGGCGGGGTTCGAGACAAGCGAGGTTCCGGTCCGCGCCAGCACCCGCAAGAAAGGCGCGCGCCACATGATCTGGGTTGCCGTCCGGCCCGGCTGAGGCTCTCGCCATCGCTGACCGGCTCGGATAATGTTGTCGCGGACAACGGTTTTTGGAAACGACGCCAGCCGGGTGCTGGCCATGAGCCTGTGAGGCTCGCCGAAACGGAAGGAGCATCATGATGCAATGGACCATCGCGCTTGTCGGCGTCTTTGCCATCTTTATCCCGGCGCTGATGCTGCCGGGGCCTGACTTCATCGCCGTGGTGCGCTCGTCCATGTCGCGGGGGACCCGCGCAGGCCTTCTCACCACGCTCGGCGTGACAATGGGGCTCGGTCTCTATGCAAGCCTCAGCCTTCTCGGCCTGTCGGCCATCCTGGTCCAGTACCAGTGGCTTGCCTGGGCAGTGCGGATCTGCGGCGGGCTCTATCTCGCCTGGCTGGGGATCAAGCTGCTCATGACCAGGCCGGAGATCATCGAGATCGATGCCGGCGAAACCCGGTCAGGCAATCCGCTCGCCTTCGGCTTCCTGGTGACGCTCACCAATCCCAAGGCGATCGTCCTGTTCACCAGCGTTTTTGCCACCGCCGTTACCGATACGATGCCGCTGTGGGTCATGGCGCTGATGATCGGCCTGGTGATGCTGAGTTCGGCGACCTGGTATACGCTGGTGACGCTGTTCATGTCGTCGCGCCCGGTGATTGCCCGCTTCGACAACGCCCGGCACTGGATCGAGCGCGCCGCCGGGGTCTGTTTCATCGCCATCGGAGGTAAGATCCTCGCGGACAGCCGCAACCCGCTGACACCCTGAGGCGCCGCCAGCGGCCAGCGAAAGCTAAAGCTAAAGTTCTCGTCATCCCCAAGCTGCAAATGAGACAACACCCCGAAAACACCGTTAAAAAACGTAAAGAAGATTTCATAATATTTTAGGAATTGCTGAACGAAAATGGTTTCGGGGCGATTAACACCCTGTTGCGTGCCATGACAACCGCGGATGACAAGCGATCTCTCAGGGCGTCAGATCGGGAACCATCATGAGTCAGGACTCCGCCGCCAAGCGCGAAATCGCCGAGAAACTCAAATTCGTGGCAATGGGAGAGGAACAGCGGGCGACGCTGAAAACCCTCAAGCCCCAGATCGAACGGTCGGTGGGTCCTGCGCTGGACCGGTTCTATGGCGAGGCGATGGGCAATCCGGAAACCGCCCGGCATTTTCGCGACGCCTCCCACGTCGAACATGCCAAGCAGAAGCAGGTCGACCATTGGATCCTGATCGCCGACGGCAGGTTCGACCAGGAATATATCGACGGCGTGACCCGGATCGGCAAGGTTCATGCGAAGCTGGGCCTTGAGCCGAAATGGTATATCGGCGGCTATTCGCTGATCCTCGAGGAACTGATTACCAATATCATCATGTCCGACGTCACCGGCTTCGGCATGGCCAAGAAGGCCCGCAAGACCAGTCAGAGCGTTTCAGCCGTGGTCAAGGCGGCGCTGATCGACATGGACTACGCGATCTCGGTCTATCTGGACGAACTCAGCGACCGGCGCGCCCAGGCCGAGGCCGAACAGGCGCGGCTGAAGGCGGAGCAGGACACCGCGCTCAGGGCGCTCGACCGGGCCTTGAGCGGCCTGTCCGACGGCAATCTCGGCTCCACCATCTCCGAGCCCCTCGCGCCTGATTTCGATCAGCTCAAGCAGAATTACAACACCGCCGTCTCCAGGCTGAACGAGGCCTTTGCCGAAATCGTCGCCTCGATCGGGCAGTCAGGCTCCGACACCCGGGAGCTTTCTAGCGCCACCGACGACATGGCGCGCCGGACCGAGCAGCAGGCGGCCGCGCTTGAGGAGACCGCAGCGGCGATCGAGCAGATTTCGACGATCTCCAGGCAATCCGCCGTTCGCACCCAGGAAGCCCGCCAGGTGGTCGATGAGACCTCCGTGCACGCGACGCAATCGGGCGAGACCGTCACCGAGGCGATCGCCGCCATGGGCAAGATCGAGCAGTCCTCCAAGAAGATCACCCAGATCATTTCGGTGATCGACGAGATCTCGTTCCAGACCAATCTGCTGGCGCTCAATGCCGGCGTCGAGGCCGCGCGCGCGGGCGAGGCGGGCAGGGGCTTTGCCGTGGTTGCCCAGGAAGTCCGGGAACTGGCGCAACGCTCGGCTTCCGCCGCCAAGGAGATCAAGGAACTGATCGAATCCTCGTTCAGCGATGTGCTGAACGGAGTCAGCCTGGTCAACAAGACCGGCGATGCGCTGACCAGCATCGGCGGGCAGGTGCGCGTCATCAGCGATCATTTTGCCGCGATCTCGCAATCGGCGACCGAGCAGGCATCGGGCATTGCCGAGATCAACACCGCGGTCACCTCGATGGACCACATCACCCAGCAGAACGCCGCAATGGTGGAACAGACCAACGCCGCCACGCAAAACCTGCTCGGCATCAACCAGGCCCTGGCGGAACTCGCGGGCCGCTTCACCATTGCCGGCAAGGCAACCCATCAGGGGGACAGGTCCGGCTTCGGCAAGGCTGCCTGACGTGTCAGCGCCGGCCAGGACCGGCCGGCGCCACGGCACTCATCCGGATTGCTGGCGCTCAAGGATCGCGCGGTGGCGCGCGTCCACCTGGGCCCTGAGCGCCCTGAGCAGCGGATGACGGCCGGTGGCCTCCAGCCCATAGCCGAGGTTGAACCGGTAATCGAAGTCCGCGTCGTTCTTGCCGGTCGAGTGGGTCAGCATGGTTTCGATCTTGTCGAGCCCCTTGGCGAGAATGGCCTCCGGCGTGGCGGCGCTCGCATACTCGTCCCACAGCGCCACGATCTCGGCCTTAAGGTCCTCGGGCAGGGGTGCGCACAGTGTGACGAGATCGGCGCGCTCGCGTGACGCCCGGTCATCGCCCGCGCGCTGGTCGATCGCCGGAACGTCTCCCGAGATCGCCTCTCCCAGATCATGCACGATGCAGATCTTGAGCAGCCTGAGCACATCCACGCCCTCAAGCTCGCCCGACAGCACGATAACCAGCAGGCACAGCCGCCAGCTGTGCTCGGCGGTGCTTTCCTGCCGCCCTTCAGGCGTGCGGCCGCTGCGCAGGGTGTCCTTCAGCCGGTTGGCTTCATCGAGAAACGACAGAACGGCGGAGATCCGCTCAAGCGACGGTGTGGTGACGGTCATGAGCCTGAAAGCCCCGGCTGATACAGATGCGCGTGTGACGGATCGAGATTGGTCCTGGCCGGGTCGCCTCCCGCCCAGGCAAGCACCTTGGGATCCATGACACGAAACCACAAAGGCGGGATCGCGGCGAGCAGGAATGTGCCCGGATAGCCCGACGGCAGCGTCGGCAGATCGTCAAACGAGCGAAGCGCCTGGTAGGGCCTGAGCGGATTGGCATGGTGATCCGAGTGCCGCTGCAGGTGGAACAGGAACAGGTTGGTAACGATGTGATTGGTGTTCCAGGAATGGCGCGGCTCGCACGGACCGTAGCGCCCGTCGGGCTTCACGTCGCGCTTGAGCCCGTAATGCTCGACATAATTGGCAAAAGTCAGGTGCAGCCAGCCGATCAGATTGTGCAGGATGAGGAACGGGATCATGGTCCAGCCGAAACCGGCGATCAGGGCAAGATCCACGGCCAGCGTGATGGCGTAGCCCTGCAGGATGTCGTTGCGCCAATGCCAGAACGACAGGCCCTTGCGCGCCAGCCGCTCGCGCTCCATGCGCCAGCCGCGCACCGCGGTGCCCGGGATTTCCCGCAAGGCAAAGCGCCAGAGGCTTTCGCCCAGACGCGCCGAGGCGGGATCCTCGGGCGTGGCGACATGCACATGATGGCCGCGATTGTGCTCGATGCAGAAATGGCCATAGCCGGAAACCGCATTGGCGAGCTTGGCGCCCCACTGGTCGATCCGGTTGAGCTTGTGGCCCAGTTCATGCCCGACCGTGATCGCTGTGCCCGAACTGATGCCCGCGCTCATCGCCAGCCCGAGCCAGGCCCAGAACGGCGTGCCGTCCTGGCCGGCGGCAACGGCGCAGGCAAGGAACGAGAACCAGAACACCGGTACCGACAGGAACAGCAGGATCCGGTAGTAGTGGTCCGAGGCCATCGCCTCGACCACCTCTTCGGGCGGATTGTTCGGATCGACACCCACCAGGTGGTCGATGGCGACGTAGATGCCGTAGTAGAACACGATCGGCGCCAGCACCCACCAGGGATTGCCGCTCATGAGATAGGCCACCGCGGCGAGCCCCGGCAGCGAAGGCGACAGCACCGCCAGGATCCACAGCCCGCGCTTTTCGTCGCGGTACTCGATCCGATCGCCGCTCCTGGACGTGGCAATGAAGATCATCATCCGGCTCCCGCCCACGACCCCAACCTGTCGGGTCGCAATCCGCAAGACCCTTGCGAGAAGGTTAGGCCCGAGGGCGGGCGCGGGCAAGTCCCCTGATGGTTTGCGGTTTGATTACAGTTCAGGCGGCGCTGACCACAAAGCGATCGCGTCCGGCGTCCTTGGCTTCGTACAGGGCCCTGTCGGCGCAGCGCATCAGGTCCGGCAGGTCCTGGCCTGGCGCAAGGGTCGCCACCCCGATGCTGACGGTGGCGCGCAGCAACTGGCCTTCCAAGGCAAATGGCAGGTTCGCGGTCGCCTTGCGCAGCTTTTCGGCCACCCGCGCCGCGCCGTCTGATCCGATCTCCGGCAGCAGGATACAGAATTCCTCGCCGCCGATCCGGCCCACAAGGTCGTGCGACCGCAATGCCCGTTTCCAGCGTTCAACCAATCCCTTGAGAACCTCGTCGCCGGCGGTATGGCCATTGCGGTCGTTGATCTGCTTGAAATGGTCAAGATCGAGAACGAGCAGCGACACATCGATGCCATGGCGGCGGGCGCGCTCGATCTCGGCGCCGGCAAGCTCCATGAAGCGCCGCCTGTTCATGGCTCCGGTCAGGCTGTCGGTCCAGGCAAGCCGCGCCAGGTCCCGTTCCTGGCGCTTGAGCTTGGTGATGTCGAAGCGGAATCCGACTGTACCGCCGTCGCTGGTGCGGCGTTCCTGAATCCGGAACCAGATGTCGTTCGGCAGTTGCTGCTCGATCGGATCCCCCGGATTGAGATGCATCTCCAGGCGCTGGGCGATCCAGGCCTCCTCATTGCCCACCGCATCGGGATACTGTCCCCTTTCAACGCCCCACCGGACCAGATCCTCGAAGCGCGCCCCCGGCTGGATTCGGTCTGCGCTCTCGGTGTATATCTCGCGGTAACGCCTGTTGCAGATGACCAGCCGGTCGTCCCTGTCGAACAGCACGAAACCGTCGGGCAGGCACTCCACCGCATCCACCAGCCGGCGCTCGGCGGTTTCCGCCCGGTCGATGATGAGCCGCGTGTCGAGCGCGTCCATGACAATTGCCGCAAGATCTTCGAGCGATTGCCTGTCGGCGTCGCTCATCGTGCGTGGCCTGGTGTCGAGGACGCACAGCGTACCGATGTTGAGTCCGCCGCTGGCGCGCAAGGGAGCGCCGGCGTAAAAGCGGAGATGGGGATCATGGGTAACGAAGGGATTGTCGGCGAATCTCGGATCGGTTCGGGCGTCCTCGACGACGAAGACATCGTTCTGGCAGATCGTGTGGGCGCAGAAGGAGAGATCCCGCGGGATTTCGTTCCGGTTTCCGCCGAGCTGCGCCTTGAACCACTGACGGTCGCCGTCGACAAGCGAGATCATCGCCGCCGGCATGTCGAGGATCTTGGCGGTGAGCCGGGTGATGCGCTCGTAGGCTTCCTCGGGCAGGCTGTCGAGAATTTCGTAGCTGCGCAGCTTGGCCACGCGTTCCGCTTCTTGCGCCGGCAGGGGAAAGATCGACATTCATTATCCTCGGGTCGGCCCGCGCATTGGATTGCACGCAGCGCCGTCATTGCTTCTGTCTCGATACCGTGCGGGCAGCGCTGCGAACCCCCATCCACAGCTCACGTACAAGGTCGCGTGTCGGTGTGACGCCCGTGCCGGACGGCATCGGCGTGACTGGCGCATCATCCGGAAGAAACTCTAATAAAGCGCTACCTGAAGCGCGCCTTATTCACCCCTGCAAAGATCCATGGCCAGGGTCAGTTTTTTAACAATGTCGCGCTACATTGCGCCTGGATGATCTGCACAAGGAAGACCATGATGCGCACCCTGTCCGCTTTCCTGCTGGCGCTGGCCGGCATCCTGGCTGCCGCGCCGGCCCACGCCGTCGATTTCGACCAGCTGCTCAAAAAGGCCTTCGGGACATCGGACCCCAGCGAACTGGGCGGTCCGCTGTTTGCGTTGATCGGTTTGGTGGCGGTTCTGTTCTTCTGGGGCGCCCTCCGAATAGGGAAAAGGCGCCAGCGCCGGATGATCGAATCCTACGACGCCGACATGAAGGATTACTCGGCCCGGCTCAGGCGCGGCAAATCCTGAACGGATCGGGGTTCCGCGCTGTGGCTTTGCCGATCTGACCGGCATTCATTCAAAACCCGAATGTCGGCTTTCCCGAAATTCATTTCACATCGCCGGCCAATGCTTTAGGAAAACGCAGGAGGGTCGCAGGCTCTCTTCGTTGTCGTCATTCATGAGGCCGCCATGCCCGCCGAGCTTTCCGTCAACCTCAATGCCATCGCCATGCTGCGCAATCGCCGCGATCTGCCCTGGCCAAGCGTCACCGGCCTGGGTCGCATCGCGCTCATGAACGGTGCCCACGGTCTGACGGTTCACCCCAGGCCCGACCAGCGCCATATCCGCTTCTCAGACCTTCCCGAGATCCGTGCGCTGATCGACGACGAGTTTCCGACAGCCGAGTTCAACATCGAGGGCTATCCGACCGACGCGTTTCTTGAGCTTGTGGAAGCGAACGCGCCCGAGCAGGTGACCCTTGTGCCCGACGATCCGGCCCAGGCCACCTCCGATCACGGCTGGGATTTCGAGGGCAAGGGCAATTTCCTGCGCGCGGTGGTGCAGCGACTGAAGAAGGGCGGCGCCCGGGTGTCGCTGTTCTGCGACCCCGACGCCAGCCGCGCGAGCCTGGAAGCCGCGAAGGCAACCGGCGCCGACCGGGTGGAATTCTACACCGGCCCCTATGGCGGGACTTTTGACGACCCGGCCCGCGCCGCCGAAGAGCTCGCCAGGCTCGAAGCCTCGGGCCGCATCGCCACAGACCTCGGGCTCGGCGTCAATGCCGGCCACGACCTCACCGTCGACAACCTGCCGGCGCTCGCCCGCGCGCTGCCCGGCCTGCTCGAAGTCTCCATCGGCCACGGCCTCACCGCCGACGCACTCGAACACGGCATGGCCGAAACCGTCCGCCGGTTTGTCAGGGCCTGTGGGTAGGCTTCTCGAGGTCGAGCCTCCCTCCACCGGAAACGAAGGAGGGAGGCCCTGGTCATGGCCGGAGATCAGGACCATGACCGGAGCGCCGGGTCAGACTACCCCGCCAGCGCGGCCGTGTTGGCTTCAAGAAAATCCTTGAGCGATGTCAGGCTCGCGCCTGAAAGCGTCCTGGCGTCGTCCGTCACCATGGCGATCTTGCCTTCGCGCGTGTTGGCGTCGAACGACACCAGGGTCGGGATGAACGGCGCCGGAACGCCTGCATGCTCCATGCCCTGCGCCAGCTCGGCGTCGCTCACATGCACCACCGCCAGCGGCTTGCCGGTCACGTCGCGGACAAGGGTGGCGATCTCCTCGGTCGTCCGCGCGGTGTCGCCGGTCAGCGTGTAGGTGACATTTTCCGCCGGCGGCGAGGCGAGGTCGGCTGCGATCGCGCGGGCAATGTCGTCGCGGGCGATATGGGCAATCTTGCCGTCGCCGGCCGCGCTGTACCACTGGCCCGAGGCAAGCGCCTGCGGCAGCGCCATGAACAGGTTTTCCATGTACCAGCCGTTGCGGAAGATGGTGTGGGCGATGCCTGACGCCTTGATCGCCGCTTCTGTGCCCAGGTGATCGGGCGCGAATGTGATCAGGCTGTCGTCGGCGCCGGGCATCGAGGTGTAGAAGAACCGGCCCACGCCGGCCTGTCTTGCCGCCTCGACTGCCGCCAGATGCTGCCTGAGCCGCGTGCCCGCGCCATCGAGCGCATCGGTGGAGACAATCAGCAGTCGATCGATGCCGGCGAAGCCTTCGGTGAGCGAGGCGGCGTCATCGAAATCGATGCGGCGGGTCTCGACGCCCTTTTGGGCCAGGTCCGTGAGCTTTGCGGGATCGCGCGACCCGGCAACGATGGCGGAGGCTTCGACGCCGCTTGTGGCGAGCAGATGGTGGAGAATGCGGGAGCCGAGCTGTCCCGAAGCGCCGGTGACGAGAATCCTGCCAGTCATGAAATATCCTTTCCTGGGCGATGCGCACCAATAGCGCATCGAAAATGAGTGTAGCTCTCATATTGAGAGTTACTCCACATATGGTATGTATGATCCCAGCGAAAGAAGGCAGTTTTGCCGCCAATGGTTACAGGGAAGGAACCACCCATGGATGCGCACATCACATTCGCCGACCGGCTCAGGATGATGCAGGGCGACTATGCGCTTGACAAATGCCCGGTCCGCCAGGTCATGCAGGGCATCTTCGGCAAATGGAGCACGCTGCTGTTGCTGGCGCTCGGCGAACGGCCCTACCGTTTCGGCGAGTTGCGCCGCCTTGTGCCCGATATTTCCCAGCGCATGCTGACCCAGACGCTGCGTGACCTGGAACGCGACGGCTATGTCTACCGCAAGGTCCACGCCACCAAGCCGCCAAGCGTCGAATACGGCCTGACCAGCCTCGGCCTCTCCATGCTGACGCCGCTCACGGAACTGGTGGTATGGTCCGGCGACAATTTCACAGCCGTCGATGCCGCGAGACGGCGGTTCGACGCGGCGGACCATCCATAGGCCGTCTCAATGCTCCCTGGAGCCGCCTTGACTGGCTGGCCGCAAATCCGGCAGCCCGGATTGACGTCCGCGAAGCCGCTTGAAATTGTCACAATGGTCGGCCAGAAAGCCCGGACGCCGTGACAGGAGACACAATGAGTCGGCTCAAAATGACATTGCTCGGCATGCTCGTGCCGCTGGTCCTGGCGGGATGCGTTTCGGAGCCGCAGTCCACCCCGTCCTCACGGGTGCCGGTGATCAGTCTCGAGGCGGTGCTGCCGCCCGAGAGCCTGTTGCGCGACGACACGCTCGCCGCACTTTCCCATGATCACAGCAGGAGCCGCCTGGCCTATGTCGGCGTCTGGGCCAGCGACGGCGACAAATGCGCGATGATGGACCAGACCGAATTCGAGGGCTTCGCGGTCATCACCCCCGACAGCATCCGCCGCTCGTCCGGCACCTGCACATTCCCGCCCACATCACCTGGCGAGACAAGCGTGATGCTTGACGCGACCTGCAAGGGCCGGGGCAGCAGGAACCGGGCCTACGGGGTCCAGATGATCGACAGCGAGTCCCTGAACCTGTCCACCGCCCCGGGCCAGCCCGGCACCCAGATGGTCCGCTGCCGCCTGCAGAAGTGAGCCAGTTGAACGCCACGATCACGGTTTCCATGGGCAGGAACAATGTGCGGCTGTCCGCCGGATATTCGATGAATTCAGCACCGGCCATGTAGACGCGGCCAGGTGGCCGAACCTAGTTCCTGATGCAGAAGTCCAAGGCGACATACTGAGGCACGTTCGGGTGTGGTTGGTCTTCACCTTGTTCGGCGATCGTATGGGTATGATCGGCGACCGTGTACGGGACATCGCCGGAAAAGCGTCCGGCGGCGGGTTCGCTTTGATGGATGACAAATTGGCCCGCGCTTGAGCCACCAGTGCTGCCTCCATGGTTGTGACGCGGCATCTCGGCGAGACTCAGCCTGTGCGACTGCGAGCCGCCAGTGGAACCAAAGGGGCGAGCGACGAGCTTCTCTCCGGCATTGTCCACGCTGAAATCGGAGGATATGCCGCCCAGCTCTTCTTCCGACACCGCGCCGACGATAAAACGCCCCAAAGCCTTGTCATAGGCCGACCAGCCTGGCGGACATTCGTCAGCCAGGTCAAAAGCTGCGACTGTGCCTCGCGGAACCAGCCCGATCTTGTCGGGGAGGCTCTTGGCGACCGCCCAAGCCGCAACTGCAATTGCGACGATGATGGCAATAAGTGCGCCGGCAATAGCCTGATAGAGCTTCCCTCTGAATTCAGCCTTGAACTCCGCGATGGAGCCGGTTTCTGCATCCGACATTTGCTTGCCCCCAAACCAGACGACTCTGATTCATCTACTATAGGTTACATTTAGCAACAATACAATCATATAGTGTTGTCGTGCTGTGCGCGAGGCATCTGGCGCGGATTATGAGAGCATGCGCAAATCACACCCTTGACACCGAACCGTACGGTACGGTACGGAGCATCTATGACCATTGCCGCCCATCCAGTCCAGCCCTCCGGAAGCATGTCCGCCGCCGCCATTCGCAACGCTGCGGACAGTGCGACCGCATCTGGCGAGGCCGAGTTCTCCGAGCGCCAGCAGGAAGTGCTCGACGCTGTGCTCAAGCTGATGGTGGCGGAAGGGGACGGGTTTTCGGTGGCCGCGGTGGCGCGCGCGGCGAGCTGTTCCAAGGAGACGCTCTACAAATGGTTTGGCGACCGCGACGGACTGCTCACCGCCACCGTGCGCTGGCAGGCGTCGAAGGTGCGGATGCCGAAACTGCCGCGCGATCGCCTGACGCGCGAAAGCCTCGAGGCAGCGCTGACCGGCTTTGCCGCCAGCTGGCTCACGGTGATCACCAGTGATCTGTCGATCGCGCTCAACCGCGCGGCAGTGTCGCATGCGGGCTCCGGCAAGAGCCGGCTTGGCGAAATCGTGCTGACCAATGGTCCCTTCGCCATGAAGAGCCGCATCGAACCGCTGCTGGAAGCGGGGAGGGCGGCGGGACTGCTCTCCTTCGACGATCTGGCGGATGCCTTCCGCAGCTTCTTTGGCCTGGTGGTGGCCGACACGCAGATCCGCGCGCTGCTCGGCGAGGGCCGCCATCCCGACGACGCCGAAATCCGGGCCATCTCCGCCCGGGCGGTGACGAAATTCCTCCGCCTTTACGGGCGGGGATAGAAAGTCAAAATATCGGCGGCGGGCAATTCGCCTGGCGCTGGCACAACGAAAACAAACGCGAACCAACGGGAGTGTCTCATGCGCGTATATTATGATCGCGACGCCGATCTCAATCTGATCAAGTCGAAGAAGGTGGCCATCATCGGCTACGGATCCCAGGGCAGGGCGCATGCGCTCAACCTCAAGGATTCGGGCGCAACCGATGTCGCCGTCGCCCTGCGCGAAGGCTCGGCCACGGCCAAGAAAGCAGAAGCTGACGGCTTCAAGGTGATGAGCGTCGCCGACGCCGCCGCCTGGGCCGACCTGATGATGATGGCGACGCCGGACGAATTGCAGGCCGACATCTACAAGGACCACATCGAGGCCAATATCCGCGACGGCGCGGCGATCGCCTTTGCTCACGGCCTCAACGTCCATTTCGGCCTGATCGAGCCCAAGGCTTCCGTCGACGTCGTCATGATTGCGCCCAAGGGCCCCGGCCACACCGTGCGCGGCGAATACCAGAAGGGCGGCGGCGTGCCCTGCCTGATCGCCATCCACCAGGACGCTTCGGGCAACGCCCATGACCTGGCACTCTCCTACGCCTGCGGCGTCGGCGGCGGCCGGTCCGGCATCATCGAGACCAATTTCCGCGAGGAATGCGAAACCGACCTGTTCGGCGAGCAGGTGGTGCTCTGCGGCGGCCTGGTCGAGCTGATCCGCGCCGGTTTCGAAACCCTGGTCGAGGCCGGCTACGCGCCGGAAATGGCTTATTTCGAATGCCTGCACGAGGTCAAGCTGATCGTCGACCTGATCTATGAAGGCGGCATCGCCAACATGAACTACTCGATCTCCAACACCGCCGAGTGGGGCGAATACGTCTCCGGTCCCCGCATCATCACCGCCGAGACCAAGGCCGAGATGAAGCGCGTCCTGACCGACATCCAGACCGGCAAGTTCACCTCCGACTGGATGCAGGAATACCGTGCCGGCGCTTCGCGCTTCAAGGGCATCCGCCGCATGAACGACCGCCACCAGATCGAGGAAGTCGGCGAGAAGCTGCGCGGCATGATGCCCTGGATCAAGGGCAACGCGCTGGTCGACAAGTCGAAGAACTAAGGCAGTTCAGGTTTGACCGAACTGCGAAAGGCCGGGAGCGCTCCCGGCCTTTCGCATGGGTGACGCATTGTGTGGCCGACCGTTCAGCAACCGTTGAGCGCCCTGATGGATCTGATGAAACTGCGGCCACCGCGGTCCTCGGTCCGCACCAGCGCCTTGCCGTCACACACGCTGTTTGTTGCTGCAAAGCTGTAGCTTGCCAGAAACTCATTGGCCGAAACCTGCGTAACTTCGATGAGTTCAAGCGGAACCCGAAGCTGGCCGTAGAACCGCGTGAGCTCAGCTGCGGAGAACGGGCCGCTCGCGGTCTTTTCCGGAACGACGTAACTCGCGGCCGTCTCGCCGTCGCCGGCGCCGAGCGCCAGGTAGAAGGCGGTCACCGTGGTTGCCGCGCTGCCATATTGGTCCGTTGGATCGGAGATCGGGGCGATGCCGGAAACCCAGGCGACCAGCGGCCGGTGATGATGGCCGGTCATCGCGGGCATCGGGTTGATCAGATCGACCGAGACCGCGCGGTCACGCAGATTCCGCATCGCGGCGGCGGTTGCCTCGGTTTCCACCAGCTGGACTTCGTAAAACTTGAACAGGGGATCGGCAAACTCGTCGTCACCCGTCAGGCATATCGGCTCGTCCAGCCTGAGGATATAGCCCGGTTCCGGGGTGTCGCCCTTCTGCACATCCTCGAAATTCGGCGGTCCGGCGAAGATCCGGAAAGCCAGCTCGCCGCTCAGCCGGGTCGGCTCGTCTCGCGAGACATCAAAACACCCGGCCGCATGGGCTGCCGGGCAGCTGAGTAGCATTGCAATCAGGACGGCCACAGGGGTTTTCAACGGGATCATCTCCATGGTTTGGATATGGAACCATAGCCTGTCGCAAGCCGCACCGAAACATCCGTCACCATGCCGTTGGCGCTGGAACCGAGCGTGCGCACTGGGCGCCCTTGCGAGCCATGATTTTCCCGATCCCTGAAAAAACTTCGGAACGATAATGCGGCTGCAGCATTGTGCTGTTGTAATCAATAACGAGGCGCCCCCGCCTCAAACGAGGAGACTGAAATGAAAAAGATTCTTACCGCAGCCGCACTTACGATGGCCTTCACCGTCGGCGCGTTCGCCCAGACCAATGCCGACAACACCCGCACCGAACTCGACGCCTATGCTGGTGGAGACACGACCGTCTGGGACATGATGATGGACTCCGAAGGCGTTGACGTCGATGACGCCACTTTCCAGTCGAACTGGGACGGTGCAACGCCGGAACAGCAGCAGGCCCTTCGCGATGCTTGCACCGCAGCTCAGGAAGCCGAGGCCAAGTACAGCGATTCGGTCCAGAGCCGCTGCATGTCCGCGCTTGGCAATGGCTAATTGCCGAAATAACTGCCTGATCTGACGCCCCTTCAGATCAGACTGGCCAGCCGGCTCCCCACCCCCCTGCCGGCTGGCCTTCTTTTTGGCCTTTTCTGGCCTGCCTCCGCGACGCGAAATTCCGCAGAGGCAATTGCGCCGCCGCAGCTGAAGTGACCTCACATTGACCGGGCCGAAGCCTGGGGTGCGTGCGTCCATTGCCTGCTGCGCCCCGCGCCCCTCACTGAAATTCTTCCGTTCCCCGCGATGCTGCCCACACGCAGAACCTTGCGGCATCCGGCCATCCTGCGGCGATGCGGCGGCTTGTGAAGGTGCAAGCCCCGAAGCTGTCTTGAACCGCAGGTTCCCTTTGCGCCGCCCGTATCGCTACCGGGGCAGCAATCGCAGGACGATCAGGCACTTGACCGATGATCCGCGAGAGTTTGATGAAAATTGCAATCCTTTTCCAAAGCCCATCTTAACGTCCTTGTGCAATTGTGGCGCAAACCCGCGATACGGTCTGGCACGGGCATGACAGGAGACAGGCGATGCAAACGGGCGATGGCCGCAGGCGGGAACGCCTGCATGACTGGGATTTCTCGCGGGCTCTGTATCTCGTGCTTGGCATTCCGTTTCATGCGGCGGTCATCTATTCGCTCAGCCATGAATGGTCGGTGAGTTCGCCCGACAAGAGCGCGATCCTGACCACGCTTGCCAATTTCCTGCACACCTTCCGCATGCCCGGATTTTTTCTTCTGGCCGGGATGTTCTCCATCATGCTGCTCGACCGGCAGGGCGCCCGCGCCTGGCTCGCAAGCAGGCTCGTTCGCCTCGGGGTGCCGCTCCTCTTCGCCACCCTGCTGATCCTGCCGTTCCAGATCGTGGTCCAGTCCGTCGCGCTCACCGTGACCGGCGCCCTGCCCATGGCCGAGCTGCAGGGCCACATCACCATGGAGCTCAGCCATTTCGGCGAGCCCTGGATCTCGCATCTGTGGTTCCTTTGGGCGCTGATCGCCTATTGCGTCGGCCTGGCGGCCCTGTATGCGCTGATCGGTGGAGAGGCCCTGCGCGCCCGGGCAGACGGCTTCGTCGCCTGGATCGGCGACAACCGCATCCTCTCGCTCTCGGCCTTCGCCGCCATCTGCGAACTCGCGGCCCAGGCCCAGACGGCGATCACCGGCGCCAGCCCCTATTACGGCAACGCGGTGATCAACTACAATCTCTATGCCCCGTTCTTCGCCCTCGGCGTGGTGCTGTTCTACAGCCGCACCCTGCAGGATCAGCTGCTCGGGACCGGTGTGCCCGGCTTCGCGGTCGGCGTGGCGCTTGTAATCCTGTCGCAGCTTGCGCCCATGGGGCTCATCACCCATACGCTCACGATAATGGCGGGGCTGATCGGCGCGGTCCTGATCGTGGGCTTCATCTCCAATCTCGCGCGGCGGCATTTCAGCCGGCCCGATGCGCGGGTCCGCAGGCTGGTGGACGCCTCCTTCACCATCTACCTGTTCCACCACCCGGTGATCTATGTGCTGGCGACCCTGTTCCTGCTGGTCGACCTGCCGCCGGTCCTGGAATTCGCCGTCATCGCGCCCGCCGCCGGCGTCCTCGCCTATGGCATCCATCTTCTGGTCAGCCGCAGCACGGTGCTGACGCTGATGTTCAACGGGGTCATGCCGAAACAAGCGCGCCCCGCACCTGCCGCCCCGGCGGAGCAGCCGCTGTCCATGTCGATCGACCGGCCCTATCCGTCACGGGGGTGACGCGGCTCCGTTGGCAGCCTAGCGGCCCCCGACCACCCGTCCCAGCCGGTTGATGCCCTCGTCGATCATGGCTTCGGTGGCGCAGGAGAACGAGAGCCTTATGGTGTTGGCGCCGGAGCCGTCGGCGAAGAAGGCGCGTCCGGGCACGAAGGCGACGCGTTCGGTCCTGAGGCTCTCGGCGAGAAGTGCCGCGCCGTCGAAGCCCTCTGGCAGCGTCACCCAGACGAACATGCCGCCGTCCGGCCGGGTCCAGCTCACGCCCTTGGGCATGTGGGTTTGAAGAGCCGAGAGCATCGCATCGCGCCGCGCCTTGTAGGTGGCCTTGATGGTCGCCATCTGGGCGTCGAAGCCGTTTGAGGCAACCGTGTGGATCGCCATCTGGTTGAGGGTCGCCGAATGCAGGTCGGCGGCCTGCTTGATCAGCACCAGTTTCGAGATCACCGGCTTTGCGGCGCAGACCCAGCCGACGCGCAGGCCCGGCGCCAAGGTCTTGGAAAACGAGCCGCAATAGATCGTGCGGCTGGCCTCGATTCCGCCCGTGCGGGCGATGTCGAGCGCGAGCAGGGGAGGGATCTCCTCGCCGTCATAGCGCAGCGACTGGTAGGCCGCGTCCTCGATCACGGCGATGTCGAGTTCGGTGGCCAGATCGAGAGTGTTTTGGCGCGCGCTCTCGGCCAGGGTTTCGCCGGTGGGGTTGGCGAAATCGGCCGAGGCATAGGCGAACTTGACCGCGCCGCCCTTCGCCGCCGCCGTCTCGCGGTAGTCGGCGGCCGAACGGTTGGCAAGCGGCGTCAGCCGGTCGTAATGGGGCTCGTAGGCGTTGAACGCCTGCAGCGCGCCCAGATAGGTGGGCCAGCCGACCAACGCCGTGTCGCCCTTCGACAGGAACAGCTTGCCGAGATAGTCGAGCGCCTGCTGCGAGCCTGAGGTGATCATGATGTTGTCAGCCGTGCAGGGCACGCCGAGAGATTCCATGCGGGCTACCAGCCACTCGCGCAGCGGCCTGTAGCCCTCGCTCACCGAATATTGGAGCGCCGCGCCCTTCGTATCACCCGACAGCGCCGAGGTTAGCGCCGCACCAAATGCTTCGGCGGGAAACAGCGCCGGATCGGGAATGCCGCCGGCAAACGAGATCACGTCGGGCTGGTCGAGCAGCTTGAGCAGCTCGCGGATTTCCGACGCCTTCATCCGTTCCGCCCTTGTGGCGAACAGCGCCGGCCAGTCGAGGCCGTGACCGGCCGCCATCCCGCCGGCAGGGGCGCGATCCTGTTGCATCTGCCCATCCTGTCGCATCTGCCCATCCTGTTGCATCTGCAATGCCATGCTGTCCTCCCGGGAGCGCCGCGGCGCTCGCTCGAATGTGCTGTGATACCGATCCGCCTGGGTCTGCGCAGGTTCGTTTCGCCCGGATAGGTCCCTGATGGCGCAACAAAACTGCGTGGACGGCGGTCCCACGGCAAGATTGAGCACGAATGCGGATTTATGTCAACAATACTGACCTAATTTCGAGCCGGACCTTCCCGGTCCGGCTCGAAGCTCATCGCGGTGCCGTTCATGCAATAGCGCAGGCGCGTCGGCGCCGGTCCGTCACGAAAGACATGGCCCAGATGGGCGTCGCAATCGGCGCAGCGCACTTCGATGCGAACCATGAAGAAGGAGCGGTCCTTGTGCTCGCTCACGGCCTCCGGCGCGACCGGGGCATAGAAGCTCGGCCAGCCGGTGCCGGAGTCGAACTTGGCCTCGGAGCGGAACAGCGCGCGGTCGCAGCAGACGCAGCGGTAGAGTCCCGGCGCCTTGGTGTCCCAGTTGGGGCCGGTGAAGGCCCGCTCGGTGCCGCGCTTGCGCGTCACGCGATACTGCTCCGGCGTCAATTGGTCGCGCCACTCGGCTTCGGACTTGCGGATCTTGTGGGTGGCGCTGTCGCTCATCGGCGTGTCTCCTGCCTGAGGATAATAGACCGCAACGCCTTGCTGGCAAGCTGGTTCCCGGGCCGCGCATGTTCGGCGCGATCCTGATGGAAATAGCTTGCCGCGCAGCCCGTAATTGGATGAGAACAGCTCTTTTCCACCAATTTTGAAAAGGTTTGACTTGTCCAAAACGGATGTGACGACTAAGTGACGGGGCAAATACCGTTCAATCGGAAATCAGAAGCCGTCCCCGGGGAACATTTAATGAGCGCTGCCGCGCCAGGAACGACTTTACTTGTTTTGATGTTGCCGTTTCTGGCGGCGTTGATTGCGCCGTGGCTGACCCGCCGCCTGGGGCACAATGCAGCCTGGGTGCTGGCGCTGGCGCCCGCGGCGATCTTCATTCATTTCCTCGGCTTTGCCGGTGAAGTGGCCGATGGCGGCGTCGTCACCGGCGGCTTTGCCTGGGTTCCCTCCTACAATGTGAGCTTTTCCTGGCTGATCGACGGATTGTCGCTCACCTTCGTGCTGCTGATCTCGGGCATCGGCGCGCTGATCATGCTCTATTCGGGCGGCTACCTGAAGGGCGACGACCAGCTCGGCCGGTTCTTCTCCTTCATGCTTCTGTTCATGGGCGCGATGCTCGGCGTCGTGATCTCCGACAGTTTCCTGATGCTGTTCGTCTATTGGGAACTGACCTCGATCACATCCTTCCTGCTGATCGGCTTCGATCACACCCGCGAGGCCTCTCGCCGCGCCGCCATCCAGGCGCTGGTGGTCACCGGCGGCGGCGGCCTGGCGCTGCTCGCGGGTCTCCTGGTGATCTGGAACATCACCGGCGTCAGCCAGATCTCGCTGCTTCTGAACTATGGCGACGATGTCCGCGCAAGCCCGTTCTACCTGCTGGCGCTGTTTCTGGTGCTGGGCGGGGCGTTCTCCAAATCGGCGCAGTTCCCGCTGCATTTCTGGCTTCCCAACGCCATGGAGGCGCCGACGCCGGTGTCGGCCTATCTGCACTCCGCCACCATGGTCAAGGCCGGCGTCTATCTGTTGATGCGGCTCAACCCGGTGCTCGGCGACACGGTCTGGTGGGAAACCATCCTGCCGGTGTTCGGCGGCGCCACGCTGCTCGTCGGCACGTTGCTTGCGGTCCGTCAGACTGATCTGAAGCTGATGCTGGCCTACACCACCGTCTCCTCGCTCGGCCTGCTGGTGATGCTGACCGGCTTCGGCTCCGAACACGCCATTGCAGCCGCCGTGCTCTATCTGGTGGCGCACTCGCTGTTCAAGGGCGCCTTGTTCATGGTCGCGGGCCTGATCGACCATGAAGCGGGCACCCGCGACGTCACCCGCCTCGGGGGCCTGCGCAAGGCCATGCCGATCACCTTCATCGCGGCGATCGCCGCGGCAATCTCCATGGCCGGCCTGCCGCCCTTCGTCGGCTTCCTCGCCAAGGAGGAAATCTACTACGCGCTCTGGGCCAACGAGCCCTGGGCGCTGGCCTTTGTCGCGGTGGCGGTTGTGGGCAATGCGCTGATGTTCGTCATCGGCTTTGCGGTCGCCATCAAGCCGTTCTTCGGCCCGCTAGTCAAAACCCCAAAAGCCGCCCATGAGGGGCCGGTGCTCTTGTGGCTGGGGCCGCTGCTGCTCGGCCTGACGGCCTTCGCCTCGGCACTGCTGTCGCCGCTGACCCATCGCTTCATCTCGTCGCCCATGGCCAGCGCTGTCGCCGGCAGGGAGGAGGTCGTGTCGATCTCGCTCGTCCCGCATATGGGGCCGGCGCTGATCCTGTCGCTGGTCACGGTAGCACTCGGCGTCGTCTTCTACCTGATGCTCGACCGGCTCAGGGCAGGGATGGCCTGGCTGCTGTCAGCCATCGGCTGGGGCCCCGACCGCGGCTTCGACCAGGTGATTTCCGGACTTGTCGGCCTGTCGGGATCCATCACCAGGATCATCCAGCCGGGGCGGCTCGACATCTACATGACGCTGACCTTCCTGATGATCGCCGCGGCGCTGATCGGACCGATGGCCTGGTACGGCGAATGGCCTGCCATGCCGGTCTGGCCCGAGGGTGTACAGTTTCATGAGCTGGTGGTCATCGCCATCGCCTTCCTCGGTCTGCTCGCGGTCATCTATGCCCGCGACCGGCTGACGGCCATCGTCTCGCTCGGCATCCAGGGCTTCGCGGTGGCGCTGATCTTCCTGGAGTTCGGCGCGCCGGACCTGTCGTTTACCCAGTTCATGGTCGAGACCCTGGCCGTCGTGATTCTCGCGCTGGTCATGACGCGGCTCAAGCTGACCACGGCCGACCATCGCCCCACCGGCCAGAAGCTGACGGATTTTACCGTGTCGCTCGTCTGCGGCGTCGGTTTCATGCTCTATCTGCTTGCTGTCACCCAGCAGCCGTTCGACACCACGCTCAGCGAGTTCTTCTCCGCCTATTCGAAGGTCGTCGCCCACGGCACAAATGTCGTCAACGTCATCCTGGTGGATTTCCGTGGCACGGATACGCTTGGCGAGATCGCCGTGGTCATGGTGACCGGCCTCGCCATCCTCTCGCTGATCCGCATCAAGGTGCCGCGCTTCACTGCGACGCTGGCCGAAAATGATGCCGACAAGCCCGCGGAGGCCAGATAGTCATGCGTACGGTCATCTTCCGCTCGATCGCGCCGTTTCTGACCAGCCTGATGGTGCTGTTCTCGATCTTCGTGCTGCTGCGCGGCCACAATGAGCCCGGCGGCGGCTTCATCGGCGGCCTGATCGCGGCCTCCGCGCTGGCGATCTACGGCATTGCCTGCGGTGTGGCGCCGGTGCGGCGCGCCATCTATTTCCACCCGATGGGCATTGCCGCCTTCGGCCTGTTCATGGCGGCCATGGCCGGCGTTCTCTCGGTCGCGGCCGGGGTGCCCTACATGTCCGGTCTGTGGATCTACCCGGAGCTGTTCGGGGTCGAACTGGCGCTGTCGAGCGTGCTGGTCTTCGATGTCGGGGTCTATCTGGTCGTCGTCGGCGCCATCGGTTCGATCGCGCTGGCGCTCGAGGAAAGGGGCGGCGACTGATGGAACCCCTATTCGCCGTTCTGGTGGGCGCGCTTTTCACCGTCGCCTTCTACCTGTTCCTGTCCAAGCACATCATCCGCGTCCTGATGGGCGCGGCGATCCTCGGCAATGCCGTCAACCTGCTGATCTTCACCGCAGGCCGGGTAACGCGCGAAGTTCCGCCGATCATCGGCGAGGGCGCCGATGTGCTGACCCGTGAGGCCGCCAATCCCTTGCCGCAGGCTCTGGTCCTGACCGCCATCGTGATCTCGTTCTCGTTCTTCGCGTTCCTCTTGGTGCTGGGCTACCGGGCCTATCAGGAACTGGGCACCGACAATTCCGAAGAGATGCGCGTCGCCGAACCGGCAGGCGAGCCTTCGCCACCGACCGGCTACTGAGGGGAAGACGGCAATGGCTGTAAAATCCGCACCCCTTGAAGATCTCTCCGTCGCCTATGTGATGGAGCCGGTGGCGGCCGCCGACTGGCTGATTCCCGGCCCGGTGATCTGGTGCATTCTCATGGGCTCGATCCTGCTGATGCTGCGCAAGCGCACCGCGCTGCAGCCGCTGATCGCCATTCCGTCGCTCTTCGTGCTGGCGCTGATGACGCTCGGGCTGTTGTGGCACGTGGTTGTAAGCGGCACCGTCACCATGACCATGGGCCGCTGGCTGCCGCCCTTCGGGATTTCCTTCACGGTCGATCTGCTGGGCGCGTTCTTCGCCGCCACCTCGTCACTGGTGGCGCTCGCCGCCGGCATTTACGGCCGCAGCGATGTCGATGATTCGGGTCGCCGCTACGGCTTCTACCCGTTCCTGCTGTTGATCATGGCCGGCATTCTCGGCGCGTTCATGACCGGCGACATCTTCAACCTCTATGTCTGGTTCGAGGTGCTGCTGATCTCCTCCTTCGGGCTGCTGGTTCTGGGCTCGCGGCGGGCGCAGCTCGATGGCGCGGTCAAATACGCCTTCCTCAACCTGATCGCCACCACGCTGTTCCTGGTCGCCACCGGCTATCTCTACGGCCTGTTCGGCACGCTCAACATGGCCGATATCGCCATCAAGGCGTCCGAACTGCGCGGCACCGCGCCGCTGATGACCCTGGTGACGCTGTTTCTGCTGGCGTTTGCCATGAAGGCGGCGGCTTTTCCGGTCAATTTCTGGCTGCCCGCCTCCTACCATACTCCCCGGATCGTGGTCTCGGCGATGTTTGCCGGCCTGCTCACCAAGGTCGGCATCTATGCGCTGCTGCGGATCATGGTCATGCTGTTTCCGGTCGAGCGGCAGGAGCTCTCCTTCCTCATCGCCCTGGCCGCTGCCTTCACCATGATCCTCGGCGTCGTCGGCGCGCTGGCGCAGAACGACATCCGCCGCGCCATGGGCTTCCTGGTGATATCCGGCATCGGCGTGATGATGGCGGGCCTGGCGCTCGGCAGTCCCGCCGGCCTCTCCGGCGCGATCTTCTATGCCGCCCATTCGATGGTGGTGATGACCGCGCTCTATTTCGCCGTCGGCATCGGCGCACAGCTGGGCGGCAGTTTCAGGCTGACCACGGCGGGCGGGCTCTACGCGCGCAATGCCGCGGTGGCCTTCATGACGCTGGTGCTGTTCCTGTCGGTCGCCGGCCTGCCGCCGTTTTCCGGCTTCTGGCCAAAGATCATGCTGGTCAAGGCCTCGCTCGACGTCGGCGCCTGGTGGCTGGCGGGCTCTATCCTGGTGACCGGGCTGCTTACCACCATCACCGTCGGCCGGATCTGGGCGCTGGCCTACTGGCGTCCGGCGCCGGAGGAAAAACCCGTCGCCGTTGTCGCCCCGAAGGTCGGCGAGTTCGGCGCCGAGGCGCCCGACGCCATGGATCTGCGCCCGTTGTCCCATGGCGCCACGGCGGCGCTGGCCGGGCTGGTGATGATCACCGTCGCCGCCGGCGTCTGGCCCGAACCGGTGTTGGCGCTGGCCCAGGAGGCTGCGCGCGGATTGCTTGATCCGTCGGCCTATCTGCAGTCGGTGTTTCCCGTGGAGGCGTCCCAATGAGCCTGTTCCTGGTCAATGTCCTGCTCGCGCTGGCGTGGTCGGCGGTCACCGGATCGTTCACCTTCCTCAATTTCGCCTTCGGCTTCGTGCTGGCGATCTTCGCCCTGTCGCTGATCCGCGAGCAGGTCGGCTCGGTCGGCTATTTTTCCCGCGCCCGCCGGGTGATCTCGCTGTTGCTGCTGTTTGTCACCGAACTGGTGCTTTCGGCCTGGAAGGTGGCGGTGCTGGTGCTGTCGCCGCGGATGGACGTGAAGCCGGGGATTTTCGCCTATCCGCTCAGGGTCGACCGCGATTTCGAGATCACCATCCTGGCAAATCTCATCACGCTCACGCCCGGCACCTTGTCGGTGGATGTCTCCGATGACCGGCGGACACTTTTCATTCACGCCATGGATGCATCCGATCCCGACACCACGCGCCGGGAAATTGCCGATGGCTTCGAGCGCAAGATCATGGAGGCGTTCCGATGATCAGCGTGGCCTCCATCTTCGATTTTTCCGTCAATCTGGCGCTGGGCATTCTGTGCCTGTCGTTCCTGGTCACCATCTACCGGATCGTCAAGGGCCCGACCCTGCCGGATCGGATCCTCGGGCTCGACATGCTGGTGTTCATCGCCATCGGGTTCATCGCGGTGATCGGCATCAACACCGGTTACGCGCTCTATCTCGATGTGGCCATCGCGCTGGGGCTGGTGGGCTTTCTCGCCACCGTCGCCTTTGCCCGTTTCGTGCTGTCGCGCGGCAAGACCGAGGACGATATCCTGACCGAAGTGCGCGAAGCCGCCGCCACCGCGCGCCGCGAGGCGAAGCAGCGTTCGCGGCCTGCGAGGGGGAATTCGGGGCCGCGCGCCGGGGCCGGACAAGGCGCGGGGGAGACGGCCAATGACTGAGATCATCACATTGATATCCGCGGCCCTGCTGCTGATCGGCTCGGCCTTCACCCTGGTGGCTTCGATCGGATTGCTGCGCCTTCCGGATCTGTACACGCGCATGCATGCCGCCTCGAAGGCGGGCACCATGGGCTCCTGCCTGATGCTGATCGCGCTTGCCATCCATTCCTCCGATGTCGGCACCATGTCCCGGGCGCTGGCCGGCGTGGTCTTCATCCTGCTGACCGCGCCTGTGTCATCACATCTTCTGGCGAAGGCCGCCTATACCGTGGGCTACAGGTTGCACGGGTCTTCGGTCAGGGATGAAATGGCGCCGCAAGACAAGCGCTAGTTCATGTCTTGCCCCGCGGGTTCCTTTGGTCGTCAAGCTATTGGCTGCCCTTCAAACATTGTTGGCGACCCCTCCGCGTTCCAATAGATTTCGCGGATAATAGTGAAATATCGAACAAAATAGTCAGTCGATACAACTTATGAATTCATGCAAGGTCCGGTTGCGCGCCTAAATTATATATCGGTAATAATTTTTGATATGTTTTATTAAGGTCCGGCCCAAGACACAATAATTAGTAGTTGTTTAAGCTTGAAATTCAGGTAAGCCATTTCTTGCGCGCTGCCGTGCGGAATGTTCGTTATTTTGTAACCAATTCAGACCGCTCAAGAGACAGTGTGCGCGATCGAAAAGTTAGGACCAGACTATGACAGAAGCAAACAAGGACAATGGCGCCGATCTATTGATCGAACTCACCGCCGAGATTGTCGCAGCCTATGTGAGCAACAATTCAGTTGCCGCCAATGATCTTCCCAACGTGATTACCCAGGTGCATGCGGCACTTGGCGGCGCGACCATGCCCACGGAAGAAGTTGTTGAAAAGCCCAAGCCAGCGGTTTCGGTGCGCCGGTCGATCCAGAACGATTATCTGATCTGCCTGGAAGACGGCCAGAAGTTCAAGTCGCTCAAGCGCCACCTGATGACCCATTACGGTCTGACGCCCGAGCAGTACCGCGAAAAGTGGGAACTGCCGGCCGACTACCCGATGGTCGCTCCAGCCTATGCCGAGGCGCGCTCGCGCCTTGCCAAGGAAATGGGCCTGGGTCAGAAGCGCAAGCGCGTCAAGTAAGCCTGACGCCGGATTGTCCGGGGATCGCACAGGGCCGGTCGTCAACTCCCGACCTCGCGATCAACCGGACCCGGCGGTCAGGATGCCGGGTGATCCAGGTCTCCCGGATCAGGACGAAACAACCGTGGCTTCGGCCGCGGTTGTTTCGTTTTGGGACGGTTCCGCCTGACGAGCCCGCTCTTTCCGGAGCACTGCGTGGCGACATTGCCGCGCCTTCGGCATGCCCGGCATCCGAGGGGTGTACAAAGTGCGAGGAAAAAATTCCTTGAAAAATTTGCTGCTTTCATCAAAAACACTGATAAAACAACGATAGGCTGCAGCCCAAGGGTGGCTGCACGTCCCCGTGATCTGCATATCATGTAAGAAAATTTTCCTATAAACGGAGATTTTCATCATGGCAGACCGGCATCAGCAATTTGACGATCGAGACCAGTGCAGCGCACAGGCCACGCGCCATTCCGGATCAGGCGGGGAGTTTCGCGCGGACCTGGGCCGGGCCCTGAGTCCGGGACCTACCGTGGTCCTCAATGAAGGTATTCTGGCGATCGCC
>Ga0008838_100237_pt1 | contig 73446 bp, 69 predicted proteins | sample HotLakConUCCSL28_FD_62212 | JGI IMG/M metagenome (GOLD analysis project Ga0008838, IMG submission 62212) | Hypersaline microbial mat communities from Hot Lake, Washington, USA - Hot Lake Consortium UCC-SL28 (Hybrid Assembly) | ecosystem: Environmental > Aquatic > Thermal springs > Hot (42-90C) ...
TCGACCGCGTCCGAGCCCGCTTCACCCTGACCATGGCGGCCAGCAACCTCGCACGCCTGCCCAAGCTGCTCACGACCTGAGCTTGGGCGTGGGGACGGGGAAGCCTCCGACCGAGGCGGTAATCTCAGCCCCCAGCGAACCGCCAGAAACGGGAAATCGTCCTTGCCGGCAAGGTTCTTCAGCAGCCTGTTAGATCATGAAGCGGCCTCCTTTCACCCTCACCCGCCGCCGGGTTCTCGCCTTCGCCGCCGCTGCGGCGGGCAGCGTGATCGCGCCCCCAGTCCTCGCGCGAACGGACACACTCGAGGACATCCGCGCACGCGGCTACCTCCTATACGGCTTCAACGGCGAGCGGCCGTACAACTACATGGACGCCGAGGGGAACCTCACCGGCTCGGAGATCGACATCGCGCGCGCCGTCGCGAAGAAGATCGGCATCGACGAGGTGCAGGGCGTCGCGATGAACTTCGATTCGTTTACCCCGGCCATCCTCGCGGGCCGGATCGACACCTCGCTTCCGATCCTTATCCGGCCCGCGCGGTGCGAGCGGATCTCCTACGCGAGCCCGCACCTCATCGAGGGCTAGGCGGCGCTGGTCGCGCCGGGCAACCCCGAGATCATCGGCGGCTGGGACGACCTCGTCCAGAAGGACGTGCGGGTCGGCCTCGTCGCGGGTACCACGCCGAACGAGATCGCCATGAGCGCGGGCGTGCCGGAAAGCCGCATCACCCGCTTCCCCGACACCGTAACCCTCGGCGCCGGCCTCACCGCGGGCCGGGTCGATGTCATCGTCGAGGCATCGAGCACCATTCGCCTCATCGCAGACGACCTCGATCCGGGCTCCTTCGAGCGCGTGAGGGGCTGGTCGAAGCCGAGCACCTACGAAGGCTCCATCACGTTCTACGCCGCCTTCCCTTCTCCCAGGCCGCGGGCGAACTGCGGGACGCCTTCAGCGCCGCGCTGATGGAGATGATGGCAAGCGGTGAACTGCAGGAGATCGCGGAGCCCTACGGCTTTGGTGAGGCCGATCGCCCGGCGCCCGACGCGCCGACCCTCGAGGAGCTCTGCGCGGGCTGAGCGTCTCATGGACGCCATCGACGCCGCGCTCCCGTCGCTCATGGCAGGAGCGCTCACGACGGCGAGGATTGCGGCGGTGGCGGGCATTCTCGCCGTCGTCATCTCCTTTTCGGTCGCCATGCTGCGGGCGATCGGGCCGCGGCCGGTCGTTTGGCTGGCCGCCGCCTATGTGGAATTCTTCCGTGGCACCTCGGCGTTCGTACAGATTTTCTGGGCCTACTTCGTCCTTCCAATGATCGGCCTTCGCCTCTCGGCAGAGGCCGCCGGCATCGCCGTGCTTGCTCTCAACGTGGGGGCGTACGGATCGGAGGTGGTGCGCGGTGCCATCGCCGCAGTACCGGAAGGCCAGCACGACGCCTGCCGCGCGCTCGGCCTCCATCGCGTCACAGCCTACTGGACGGTGATCATCCCGCAGGCCCTGATCCACACCATACTCCCGATGGGGAACCTGATGGTGGACCTCGTCAAGGGGACAGCTCTCCTTAGCGCGATCTCCGTCACGGATCTCGCCTTCGCCGGTCGCCAGGCGGCGTCGGTCTTCGGCGAGCCGCTCGCTGTCTTCACCGTCGTCCTCTTTCTCTATCTTCTCGTGACCGGGCCGATCGCGTGGGGCGCGGGATGGCTCGACAGGCGCATAAGGTCGCGCGTCGCCCTCGAGCGCTTCGGATGAACTTCGACTTCGCCTACCTCCTCGACGTCGCCCCCGAACTCGCTTGGGCGACCTTCGTGACGATCTACCTCGCGATCGCCGGCTACATCGTGGCGCTGGTCCTCGGCCTCGTCTTCGCCCTGCTGCGCCTCTCATCCAACCGCTGGGTCGCGCGCGGCACGCTGGGCTTCTGCGAGTTCGTGCGGCTCACGCCGCTTCTCGTGCAGCTCTTCTTCGCGTTCTACGTGCTGCCGGCCTACGGCATCCGCATCGGCGCCGAGGTAACCGGGATCATCGTGATCGGGCTCCACTACGCCACCTATACGGCCGAGGTCTATCGCGCCGGCATCCAGGCGGTGGAGCGCGGGCAGTGGGAGGCGACGCGTGCGCTCGGGCTCCGTGGCTTCGTGGTGTGGCGCGAGGTGGTACTGCCGCTCGCGATCCCGCCGATGGTCCCCGCGCTCGGCAACTACATGATCCAGCTCTTCAAGGAGGTGCCGCTCCTGTCCACCATTACAGTCTACGAGCTGCTCAACACCGCCAACCTCCTCGCCAACCGCTCCTTCCGCTACGTGGAGGTGCTGACGGCGGTGGGTCTCATCTTCTTCGCAATCAGCTTTCCAGCCGCTCGACTGTTCCGCTGGCTCGACGCCCGGCACAACCTGCCGAGCCGCCGCTCCTGACCGTCGCGGCTATCCGGGCGGGGGCGAGGCTTCCGCCGGCTCAGTGTATCCGCGCGGACACTGGCACATCCCGCCACCACCGCTCGGCGGTCCGCTTGGCAAAGGCGGCGGGAGGATCGTGAGCGACAGGGCGTCGCGATTGACGTGGCCCACCGCTCGCTCGCCGAGCTGGGAAACTGCGGCGATCGTCGCGAGCGCTTGCAGCCTGTCGGATCTGGCTGCGTGTGTTGGGTTTGAATGGCGTTACCGGGATCATGCAGCCCTGAGGCCGGCCAGCCGCTTGCAGTTGTAGGCGAGGGTGACGAACGCTCCTTCGATTTTGACATTGCCAAGGCCATGGAGGAGGAAGCGGGTGAAGCCAAGGACGTGCTCGATGATGCCGAAGACGGACTCGACAGTGGATCTCCGTTCCTTGCACTTCACTTCAGCTTCATCGCTCTGAACCTTTTCGCGCATCTTCAGCCGCCATGGAGCTTTCGGCTCCAGCGGCGGACTGGCGTCCGGGTCCCGGCTTCAAGGTGCCGGCAGGCAGCATCCAGCTTCGCGCGTAGCGCCTCGCGCCGGCTGATCTCCCGGGGACGTGCCTGCAAGTCCGGCACGTCCTCTCCGTCGGCCGCCTTCGGGGATGATAATGGGCCTTCCCCGTGCCTTCCTGTTGACCTTGAAGGCCGAGAGATCGACCCGCTCCGTCGCCTTGATGATGAAGTGCGCCATGTCGTCGTCCGGCACCCATTCCCGAAGGTCCAGCGGCAACGATAGCGCCTCCATGCGATTGTAGGAGATGAAGTTCGCATCACCAGTCCCAGGCACCCGATTATCGGCACCGACGCTGTCCGACTCGCGCCAAATCCGACAGATTTCTAGGCGAAGCGCTCCGGACCAAGGGCGCGCAGCATGGGGCTCGTCACGCCCTCTGCCAGCGCGCGGGCGATCTCCTCGCCAGCGACGGCCGACAGGGTGAGGCCGAGGTGCCCGTGGCCGAAATTGAACCACAAGCGTGGATGCACCGGGCTGCGGCCCATCACGGGCAGCGAATCGGGAAGGCAGGGGCGCTCACCGGACCAGGTTGAGCGCGGCGCCGCCTTCAGCTGCGGCCAGGCGGTCTGCACATGCCCGACGAGGGCGTCGGCGCGGCGCATGTCCGCAGCGCTGTCGATGCGCGTCACCTCCACCGTGCCAGCCGCTCTCAGCCCGTTAGACATCGGCGTCACGAAGACCTTGCGGTCGGCGAGTACGACGACGCGCTCGAGCGACACGCCCGAATCGGGAAACTGGACGTGGAAGCCGCGCTGGTTGGCGAGCGGAATGCGGCAGCCGAAGCGGCGCACGAGATCGGCGGACCAGGAGCCGCCGCACAGGACGACATCGTCGGCGCCGTGGCGCTCAGCCTCGCCGACGAGCGCAGGCGCGCCGTCCCTGGCGAGGTCGAGATCCCTCACGTCGTCCTCCACGAGGCGGACGCCGGACTGGCGCAGCACGGCACGCAGGCGCCCCGAATACTCGCCGGGATCGACGATCATCCCCTGCTCGGGCAGGAACACGCCGGCGGTGTAGGCCGGGCCGACCGCCGGCTCGAGGGCGAGGATCTCCTCCCGGCCGATCTCCTCGACGGCGACGCCGAACTCGCGGCGCAGGGTCCAACCGAACCGGTCGCGCTCGACGGCAGCCCTGTCCGGGTAGAGGTGGAGCTGCCCCGTCGCCCTGAGGAGATCTCGCGAGTCGATCGCGTCGAGGAGCGCGACGTGCCGCGTCATCGCCTCCCGGACCAGCGCCGCAATCCCGTCAGCGCTCCGGCGGATCTGCGCCGGCGTCGCGTGTCGCAGGAAGCTCGCGAGCCAAGCGGCGTGACTGCCGAGCCCGCTCGCGGTCACTCTCAGCGGTCCCGTCGGGTCGAGGAGCATCCGCGGCACGTCCCGGATCATGCCCTTGTACGCGACCGGGAGGACGGAGCCGGGACTGATCGACCCGGCATTGCCCCACGATGCTCCGTGCGCCTCGAACGACCGGTCGACCACCGTTACGCGGGCGCCGAGCCGCACCAGATGGTACGCCGTGCACAGCCCGACGATCCCGCCGCCGAGGACGGCGACCGACCGGCCGCCGAGGCACGGCGTCTCCCGATTACTCGACGGTGACACCGGACGTCTCGACCACCTCGATCCAGCGGTCGATTTCGTTCGACACGAAGGTGTCGAGCTCTTCCGGCGTGGTATGGATCAGCTCGACGCCACGGTCGCGGAGCTGCGCGGCGACCTCCTCGGACGTCAGCGCCTTGCCGAGGGTCTCGTTGAGCCAGGCGACGCGCCCGTCCTCGACCCCCGCGGGTGCGAAGAGACCGAACCAGGTTCCGCCGACGAAGCCGTCGAGGCCCTGCTCGTCGAGGGTCGGAATGTCGGGAGCCTGGTCGGAGCGCTCGAGCGTCGCGATGCCGAGCGGCTTCAGGGCGCCGGACGCGATGTGCGGCAGAACCACGGGCACGGTGTCGAACGCGTAGTCGACGCGACCGCCGAGGAGGTCCACCATCGCCGGGGCGCTGCCGTTGTAGGGAACGTGGAGCGCGTCGATCCCGGTCTTCGCCTTGAAGGCCTCACCTACAAGATGGTTCGATGTACCCGTGCCGAACGACGCGAAACTGAGCGTCCCGGGGTTCGCCTCCGCATGCTCGATAAGTCCCTGAAGATCGTCCGCCGGCAGCCCCTCGCGGCCGACGAGAACGAACTGGACCTGTCCGACCATCGTGATCGGACGAAGGTCCTCGCCGACGTCGTAGGGCACCTCGCGGCCGAGTGCCTGGCCGAGCGCGATCTCTGGCGAAGCGGCAAAGGAAAGCGTGTGACCGTCGGGCCGCGAGTTCACGACGGACGACACCCCGACGACGCCGCTGCCCCCCGCGCGGTTCTCCACCACGAACGTCGCATCCGTGTTTTGCGTCAGCCAGTCGGCGAGTATGCGGGCCGTGATGTCCGTGCTGCCACCGGGCGGGTAGCCGACGACGAAGCGGATCGCCTCGGTCGGGAAATCCTGCGCTGCTGCGTCCTTCGCCGGCAAGGCGGCTACCAGTGCCGCGAGGGCAAGTGTGGTCGCGATTGTCTTCATCTCGGGTCCTTTCGGACGAAGGGCCAAGGCGGCCAGGCCACTATTGACATCCGAAAGCGTATCGGATGAGCATAATGCATCATCACATTCCGATCTTGTCAACGCGGACCCACGATGAGCCAACCCGCCGGACCGGTGATCGACGGACTGATCTTCTACAGCGACGGGGACCCGTCCCCGCTGCTGGACGGTGGCGTCACTGCGGTGAACCTCACGTCGGCCCACCCCCTCGCCGGACTGGTCCAGGCGATCGACGAGATGGCTGCCTGGATCCGCCGGGCGGGTGGCGCGGGGTCGCGCTGGCGCATCGTGCGGGACGTGTCGGACATCGAGACGGCGCGCCAGGAGAGCCGCCTCGGCCTCATTCTCGGCTGGCAGAACATCCTTCCGGTGGAGAACCGGATCGAGCGGCTCGCCCTCTTCCACGCCCTCGGCCTCCGGGTGGTCCAGCTTTCCTACAATGAGGCCTCTCTGGTCGCGGACGGTTGCCTCGAACGCCGCGGCGTCGGGCTCACGGCGTTCGGACGGGAGGTTGTCGCCGAGATGAACCGGCTCGGGATCGCCATCGACCTCAGCCACTGCGCGGAGGAGGTGGCGCTCGAGGCGGCCGAGATCTCGTCGAAGCCGATCCTCGTCACCCATGCCAACGCCCGCGCCGTGTTCGAGCAGCCGCGCAACAAGAGCGACCCGGTGATCGCTGCCGTCGCGCGCACCGGCGGTGTGATCGGCCTCAGCATCCACGGGTTCATGAACTGGGACGGAAACGACGCGCACCCAGCCTCGCTCGACGGATTCGTCGCCAACGTGCGCCACGTGCGCGATCTCGTCGGCATCAGCCACATCGGGATCGGGACGGACTATGCCTCCGTCTCCTCGCCCGACGCCGCGGACTTCTTCCTGAAGATGAGCGAGGCGAAGTACCAGGGCACTGCGGGCGCCTATATCCGCGCCTTCGGCAACACGCTCGAGAGCCGCTATCCTGCCGAGGTGCCGACACCGCGCGATTATCCGCGCATTTTCGAGGCGCTCGCGGCGGCCGGCTTCTCGGACGAGGAGATCACCGCGGTCGCGGGCGGCAACTTCCTGCGCGCATTCGGCGAGATCTGGAAGGGAGCGGGGCGATGAACGGACCTCTGAGGGTCGCCTGCGCGCAGACCGGAAGCGTCGAGGAGGACACGCCACTCGACGCCATCATGGAGAAGGCGCGCGTCCTCATCGGCACCGCCGCCGACCGCGGCGCGGGCCTCGTAATGTTCCCGGAGCTCTTCCACGCGCCGTTCTTTCCGCGCGAGCTGCGCTCCGACGTTTCGTCCCGCTTCATTGCGGCAGACGGGGAGGAGATGGCATCGCTCCGCCGCACCTGCCGCGCCCACCGGATCGCCGCCATCGTCCCGATCGCGGAGCGCAGAGGCCCGGCCTTCTACAACTCGGCCGCCGTCGTCGACTCCGACGGCGCGCTCGTCGGCGTCTATCGCAAGACGCACATTCCGGCGTATCTGCCCACCGACCGCCCGGGTGGCACGGGCAGCTATGAGAAGTTTTACTTCACCCCCGGCGAAGGGCTCCCCCTCTTCGACGTTTCCGGCTGGCCTTTCGGCATCCAGATCTGCAACGACCGCCTCTATCCGGAGGCGAGCCGGGTGCTGGCTCTGAAGGGTGCCGCGGTCATCTTCATGCCGATCAGCTACTCCACCTACGACGCCTCGGAGCAGCGCCGGGCAAACTGGGACGCGATCCTGCGCGCGCGGGCGATCGAGAACGCGGTCTTCGTCGTTGCCTGCAATCGCGTGGGCCAGGAGGGGCCGCGCCATCATCTAGGCCTCAGCATGGTCGTCGGGCCGGACGGCAGGGTGCTCGCCACCGGGTCGGACACCGAGGAGGAGATCATCCTCGCCGATCTCGATCCCGCCGCGCTCGACAACGCCCGCTTCGGGATGCCGTGGTGGCGCGACCGCAGGCCCACCCTTTACGCCGCGCTCGCCGAGCACGAGCCGCACCTTCCATCTCCCTACCGGAACGACAAGGGACTATAGAGCCCGGACCTTCGAGGAATGGGCGTTTTGCACATGGCGACAGGCGACGAGCAGCGATCGGACGAACTCTTCGTCGAATCCGTTCGCAAGGGCTTCCTCGTCCTCGAGGCCCTGAATCGTGCCGGGCGCCCGCTGCGCCTCTCCGAGATCGCGACGCTGAGCGGCCTTGGTAAGAGCGGTGCGCAGCGCTTCGTGCACACCTTGAGGAAACTCGGGCTCATCCGCCAGAATGCCGAGACGAAGACCTTCACGCTCTCCCCGCGCATCCTCGAATATGCGCGCAGCTTTTTCGCCTCGAGCATCCTGTGCGAATGCGCCGAGCCCATCCTGCGCGAGCTCGCGACGCAGACCGGCGAGACCGTGAACCTCTCCGAGATCGACGGAGCCGACATCGTCTACACGATCCGATTCCCGAGCATCCACTCGGTGAGTGTCGACCTGACGGTCGGCACGCGCCTTCCCGTCTTCAACACGGCGGGCGGACGCGCGATCCTTTCGCGGTCGCCGGCCGAGCGCGCCCGTGCGGCCATCGAGGCCTGTGAAATCAGGCCCTGGACGCCGCACACACTTACTGACGTCGGGGAGATACTCGAGGAGCTCGGCCGCATCCGTGCGGCGGGCTATGCGCTCTCGAACCAGGAGGCGTTCGTCGGCGACATCAGCATCGCGGCGCCCGTCGTCACCTTCAACGGGGAGTGCGTCGCCGCGGTTAACATTGCCGTTCCGACGCCGCGGTGGACCGTCGAGAACGCACTCGATGTCCTGATGCCTCGTGTCGTCGAGACGGCCGCGCGGATCTCCTCCGAGCTCGGCCTTCCGGACGACACCGCATGAGGAGGGCGCCGTGAAGAGCGGAACCGCGGTCGCCGCCGACCGCCTCGTCGCGATCGTCGTGACGCTCGCGGGCCTGTTCATCATGTGGGAGGGCTCCCGCTACAGCTTCGGCACCCTCGCCCGCATCGGACCGGGCTTCTTTCCCGTCATGATCGGAGCGGCGATTGCGGCCGTCGGGATCCTCCTCGCCATTCGCACGCGGGGGGAGGGGGTCGATCTTCCCGGCTTTCGCATTCGCCCGCTCGTCGTGGTGCCGGCCGCGATCCTCGTCTTCATTCTCGGGCTCGAGCGGTTCGGCATCGTGCCGACGACTATTGCGATGACCGTCCTCGCGACGGCGGCGGAGCGGCCGTTCGACCCGAGGTTCACGGCCGCTGTCGTCGCCATCGTGCTTATCCTCGCAATTCTCCTCTTCCACCTGGCGTTCCGCATCCCCGTGCCCCTCGTCGACTGGCCGGGCTGATGGAGATCCTGTCGAACCTCGCGCAGGGCTTCGAGGTCGCGCTCACCTGGCAGAACCTCCTCTTCTGCTTCGTCGGCGTCACCATCGGGACCTTCGTGGGCGTCCTTCCCGGCATCGGGGCGCTCGCGACCATCTCCCTCGCGCTGCCGCTGACGTTTCATCTCGACACGACGGCGGCGCTCATCATGCTGTCGGGCATCTTCTACGGCGCGCAGTACGGCAGCTCGACGGCCTCGATACTTCTCAACCTGCCGGGCACCGCGACCGCCATCGTGACCTGCCTCGATGGTTATCCGATGGCGCAGAAGGGCCGCGCGGGCGTCGCCCTCTTCGTCACGGCGATCACGTCCTTCGTCGGCGGCGCGGTCGGAATCGTCCTCCTGATGACGGCGGCGCCTCTCATTGCAGAGGTCGCGCTCGAGTTTGGCGCACCCGAATACTTCACCATCATGCTCCTCGGCCTCGTGGCGGCGTCCTCCTTCAGCGTGGGATCGCCGCTCAAGGGCTACGCGATGATGTTGATCGGGATTGCCATCGGCCTTGTCGGCATCGACGTGAACTCTGGCCAGATGCGTTTCATCTTCGGAAACTACTCTTTCGCCGAGGGGCTCGGGCTCGTGGCGGTCGCGATGGGTGTCTTCGGCGTCGCCGAGCTTCTCGCGAGCATCGGCGGCAAGACGGCCGCGAAACCGACACGGCACATCAGCTTCCGTTCCATGCTGCCGACGCGCTCGGACGTGAAGCGCAGCGTCCTGCCGACGGGGCGCGGCTCGCTCATCGGCTTTCTCATCGGGGCGCTGCCGGGGGCGGGGCCGAGCATCGCCGCCTTCCTTGCCTACGCCGCCGAGACACGAGCAACTCGCCCGCCGGAGGGCTTCGGCAGTGGCGCCGTCGAGGGCATCGCCGCGCCGGAGGCCGCGAACAACGCCTCCGTCCAGTCCGCTTTCATCCCGACGCTGAGCCTTGGCATACCGGGCGATGCAGTCATGGCGGTCCTGCTCGGGGCGCTGATGATCCATGGGATTACGCCAGGGCCGCACTTCATCTCCGAGGAGCCGGACATGTTCTGGGGGCTCGCCGCGAGTTTCTGGATCGGGAATCTCCTGCTTCTCGTGCTTAACATCCCCCTCATCGGGATCTGGGTGAAGATCCTCACGATCCCCTACCGCATCCTCTATCCCGTAATCCTGATGCTCGTGTGCTTCGGCGTCTTCAGCGTCCGCAACAACATGATGGACGTCTACATCATGCTGTGCGCGGGTGTCGTCGGATATGTCCTGCGGATCTTCGGCTTTCCGGCCGCCCCTCTTCTTCTCGGCTTCATCCTGGGGCCGTTGATGGAGGAGCATTTCCGCCGCTCTCTCGTGATTGCGCGGGGGGACATGAGCGTCTTCATCGAGCGTCCGATTTCGGCGACCCTCCTCGCATTGACGTTGATGATTCTCGCCGTCCCCCTCCTCGGCGGTCTTCGCGCGCGCTGGGGCCGCCGCAGCGGTTGAACGTGCGCCCGGAAAGCGCATCATGGGCCTGGGTAGCGACGAGGGCAGGGCCACGTCCTCGGGCCAGCGATAGCCACGAAGCCGGTCCGCAGGGACTGCGTGCCGATGTCGGGCGGTGAGGCAGAGGGGATCGTGGCCGCAGCGCCGCGGCGGCAGACCGCGCAGTACGTGCGCATGTCCACCGAACACCAGCGGTACCGCTTCGACGGGCTCGAGGCCTTCTTCCGCATGGCCGAGCGGGCGCGGCTCGCCGAGGTGGTGGCTTGGTGAGCCGCGAGGACCACTGCGCGGTGCGGATCGAGAGCCTTCTTGACGCCCTTCTCGGCGGCGGCCTCGGGGAGGGCCTCGAACTCGGACTTCGGCAGGTGGACGTGATCGCTCTCGTTGCGCGGCGGCGTCAAGGTGTCTCCTGTCGGATGGGAAGGGATCAGCCGACCTTCGCGCCCCAGAAGGTCGCTCGGCCGCGACACCGCCGTCGGCGAGCCGTGACGTCTCGCGAAGCCGCAGCGCCGCCGCCGCAAGAGCCGGCGGGGCGGGGGATCAGGCCGTCTCGCGGGCGTCCGCGGCTCCGGCGGCCGAGCGGGTCTCTCCCGCAATGGCGGCGGCCATCTTCTCGGCGATCATCAGCGTCGCGAGGTTGGTGTTCGCCCTCGGCAGCGTCGGCATCACGGAGGCATCCACCACCCGAAGGTTCCGCGCCCCGTGGACGCGGCCCTCGGGGTCCACGACCGCCGCGGGATCGTCGGCCGCACCCATGCGGCAGGTGCCGCTCACATGCGAGACACTGAGGACGTGGCGGCGCAGATACGCCTCGAGGCGGGCGTCGTCCGCGAGGAGCACGTCGAGCGGCGGCGCGTTGGAGAGGACGAAGCGGACGAGAAGGCGGCAGAGCCATGACGGCCCGTCGAGGAGGCGGCCGAGGAGGCCCATGACGAGGCGATTGCGCGTCCCCACCTCGCTCATGGTACGGATGAACGGGCTGAAGCGGACGGCGAACGGGTGGGCGATGGCCCCCTCCCCATCGGCGCGCTTCAGGACGCGGGCGACGAGGCGGAAGCCTTCGGCGAGCCGCGCGGCGTCCCGCGCATCGCCGAGGAGGTTCATGACCACCTCCGGATGCGCGCGCGGGTCGGTCGAGACGAGGCGTACGCGGCCGGTGGCGAACGGCTTGTTCAGCCAGACGTAGAAGTAGGCGATCCGCTGCCCAACGCCGTGCCAGCCCGACTTCGCGCCGGAGTGCATGTAGAGGTCCGACGGCGGGGCGCCTGGGAGCCGCGAGGAGAAGCGCACAGCGAGCTGCCCTGCCTTCACCATATTCGCCGGGAGGCGCCGCCCGGGCGGCACGAAGGCGCACAGGTGGGTTCCGGGATGGTCGCGCAGGTTCGCGCCGACGCCGGGGCGATCGGCGACGACGGGAATACCGAGCGCCTCGAGGTCCTCCCGCGGGCCGATGCCAGCGCGCATGAGGAGCGCCGGCGAGTGAAGCGCGCCCGCCGACAGGACCACCTCGCCCGCCTCGATCAACGCGGCGGCGCCATTCCGCTCGAGGGTGACGCCCACCGCGCGGTCGCCCTCCATCACGATGCCGGTGACGAAGGCGTTGTCGCGGATCGAAAGGTTCGGGCGGGCGCGCACGGCCTCGGTGAGGTAGGCCATGGCGGCGGTGACGCGGTGGCCGTTCTCGTTGGTGTAGGCGGCCGCGAAATAGCCGTCGTCGAAGACGCCGTTCTGGTCGGCGATGTCGGAAAGCCCTTCTGCCTCCAGCCCGCGGGCGAGCGCCTCGGAGAACTCCGGCCAGTCCTTCCGCATCACGCGCATGATCGGCATCGGGCCGTCCGCGCCGTGGAGGGGGCCGGCATGATCGAGATCGCGCTCCAGCCTGCGGAAGAAGGGAAGGACGCCATCGAAGCCCCAGCCGCTGGCGCCCGCGGCCTCCCACTCCTCGTAGTCGGCGGGGATGCCGCGATTGCCCACCTGCGCGTTCACAGCCGAGCCGCCGCCCATGACGCGGGCCTGCTCGTAGTAGCGGGTGCGGCGGGGATCTCGGGCGAAGGGGTGCACCGTCAGCGCCGGCCACAGGTAGCGGCGGCCATGAAAGATGACGATGTGCGCCGGCGAGAGGATCTCCGGCGGCTCGCGACCGGGTGGCGTATCGCGCCCGGCCTCCAGCAGGAGGACGCTCCGCGCCGGATCCTCCGACAGGCGTGCGGCGAGGACGCACCCAGCCGAGCCGCCGCCGACGATCACGACGTCGAAGCGCTCCGTCATCGCGGCGCGCCGAGGGAGGGCGCCCCAAGGGAGGGCGTGGCAGACCGGCGGCGCGCCGGCGGAAACGCCGCGTAGTCGATCCCCGTGAGGGCGGCGGCCTTCTCCACGAGGCGGGCCGTGGCGGCGTCGACCGCGGCGCGAAGGGCATGCTCGTCGGCGCCGACGAGGCGGCCGTCCCGCACCTTCGTCTCGCCGGCCACCATGGTGAGGGCGGCGCGCGTATCGTCGCCCGCGAGGAGGAGCGCAGAGAGAAGGTCGGTGCGCGCGCCCGAAAAGCCGACGCCGGACACGTCGAAGGCGGTGATGTCGGCGCACGCACCGGGGGTGATGCGGCCGATGTCGTCCCGGCCGAGGATGGCCGCGCCCTCGCGTGTCGCCATCAGGAGGACGTCGTAGGGATCGAGCCACTCCTCCGGCGGCACGGTCCCATCCCCGCCCGCGACGCGATGGAGGAGGAGGGCGAGCCGCATCTCGCCGAGCATCGAGCCCGAATCGTTGCTCGCCCCCCCGTCGACGCCGACGGCGACGCGCACCCCGGCGGCCAGCATCCTGTGAACCTCGCTCACCCGCGCGCCGAGGCGGACCACCATGCGGGGGCAGTGGGCGACGGCGCAGCCGTTCGCGGCGAGGCGGGCCATGTCGTCGTCGTCGAGGCGGGTGGAGTGGGCGAACCAGGTGCGGGGCGTCAGCCAGCCGACGCGCTCCAGCACCTCGGACGGGGTGGTGCCGAGGAGGTCGCGCGCAGCGATCCGCTCGTCGGGCCGCGGGTGGAAGTGGGTGTGGAGGCCGCAGGAGAACTCCTCCGAGAGGCGCGCCACGGCGGCCATGAAGGAGAGGTCCTCGTAGGTGGTGGTGGTCGGGCCGAGCGCCACGGAAAGGCGTGTCCCCCACCCGGTGGCGTGGTGGCGCTCCAGCGTGGCGCGCATGGCGGCGAGCACCTCGTCCGGCGCGTCGAGAATGCCGCCCGCGCGGGGGCCGAGAAGGTCAGTGAGGCGGGGGGCGAGGTCGGCCTCGAGCGCCGTGATGGAGCCGCGCACGAGGTGAAGACGCAGGCCCGTGCCGAGCGCCGCCTCCACCTCGGCCTCCACGAACGCCTGGTCGCAGCGGGGGACGAGGTAGGCGTGGTCCACGGTGGTGGTGGCGCCCGTCAGCATCAGCTCGGCGGCCGTCGCGCGGGTGGCGGCGGCGAGGTCGTCCGGCGTCGTGAGACTCCAGAGCGGGTACATGCGCCAAAGCCACTCCACGAGGTGGCCGCGCTGACCGGCGGGGATCGCGCGTGTCAGCGTCTGGAAGAAGTGGTGGTGCATGTTGACGAGGCCGGGCATCGCGATCGCGCCGGAGAGATCGATCCGCTCGTCGAAGTCGCCCTCCGGCGGCGTCCCGGCGCCGACCTCCGCGATCCTTTCGCCGTCCACCACGATCCAGGCTCCGGAGAGCGCCGTGTGGGCGTCGTCGCAGGTGTAGAGGGCGTCGATGTCGTGGAGGAGGCGTCTCATCGGGTGTCCGGTGCGGTGCTGCGGGGACGGCAGATGTCGTAGCGCAGGACGACCACGAAGGGGCGCAGGCACGCGTCCATCCAGCGCCAGGCGGCGAGGATGGCGGGCTTCAACGCCGCGAGATCGCCGACCACCTCGTGGTTGAGGCGCATCGCCGAGAGGATCGGGAGCGTGAGCTCGCCGCACTCGGCAAAGTGCTCCTGGTCGCCGGCGTCGCCGCGCCACTCCACCACGACGAGCGTCGGGACGCCGTAGCTGTAGTGGCCACGCAGGAGCTGGTAGGCCGCGGCGAAGGCGCCGAAGTTCTCGAACAGCGCCGCGGGCCTGCGGCCGCCGAGCCAGGCGCCGGCGCACAGGCCGACGCCCGTGCCCTCGTGGGCAACGGGCACGTAGCGGATCGCGGGGTCCGCCATGAGGCGCCCCAGCGTGGCGGAGAGGCCGCTGCAGGGAAGGCCGGTCGCGAAGTCCACCCCCGCCTCGGAAAGGCCCTCGTGGAGCACCTGCGCGAGTGGCCGCCCGGCGCTGACGGCGCGGGAGACGGGATCGGGCGGTGGCGGCGCGCCGTGCTCCTTGCCGGAGGGGCGCAGCATGGACCGCCCTTCCAGATCCTCCACGTGGCGCACGAAGCGGTACTTGTTCTCCTTGAAGTCGATCCCGATGGCGCCGACGAAGGCCTGCGAGGCATCCGTCCTGGCGACCACGACGGCGGGGCCGCGGCCGCGGAAGCCATCGACGGCACGCGCAACGCCCTCGGGCGTCGTCTCCGTGGTGGCGGCGAGACCGTAGGCGCGGGCGAGCGCCTCGATGGAGACGCCGGCCCTCGTCTGAGAGGCGACCGTCGGCAGGCGGCCGGTGGACACGTATCCGCCGTTGTCGAACACCACCACGACGAGGTTGGCCGCGCCGGTCTCTGCCATGGTGCCGAGGACGGTGGGGTCGAAGAGGATGCCGCCGTCGCCGTCGAGCGCCACCACCTGCCTGTGCGGGAGCGCCAGAGCGAGGCCGAGCGCCCACGGACTCACCATCCCCATGCCGACGCAGTAGAGGTTGCCCTCTCCGCCATGGAGCGCCCGCCACTCCGTCGCCGTGTTGGCGAGGTTGGTGACGACGAGATCGTGCCGCAGCGGATCTGCAAGCGCGTTCAGCGCATCGTAGCGGCGCATGGTGCCCGCCGCGCCCTCCGACCGTGCCCCGCCGTCGCTCATGACCCGGCTGCGGCGGCGGCCTTCTTCGCTGCGCCATAGCTGCGGGCGTACTGCTCGCGCATGTGCCCTTCTGCGGTCGTGGGCGCATATTTCGGGCTCTCGCCGGGGGCGAGGCAGCCCGGAAGGCACTCGATCACGGCGTCGGGATTGCCGGAGACGAAGAAGGGAATCGAGGTGCGCTCGCGGCCCGACAGGTTCACGACGCGATGGACGGTCGAGCGGTAGCGGTCGTTGGTCCAGCGGGCGATCATGTCACCGAGGTTGAAGACGAAGGTGCCCGGGATGGGCGTCGCGTGGATCCAGCTCCCGTCAGCGGCCCTCACCTGGAGCCCGCCGTTCTCGTCCTGGAGGAGGAGCGTCGTCGCGCCGTAGTCGGTGTGGGCGCCCGCGCCCGTCTGCCGGTCGAGGGCGTCGGCAGGCTGCGGCGGGTAGTGGAGGAGGCGCAGCGTCGCCATCGGCTCGCGCATGAAGGCCGCGAAGTAGTCCTCGGCGAGGCCGAGCGAGAGGGCGATGCCGCGCATGATGCGCTCGGAAAGGTCGAGCATCGCGGCGTAGTAGGCGTTCATGGTCGGCTTGAAGCCGGGCATGTCCATCGGCCACTGGTTCGGACCGTGGTTGAAGCGGCGCGCCTCGACCCACGGGTGGTCGAGGGAAAGCTCGCGGCCGAAGTAGGCGCTTTCCTTCACGTCAGGCGGCGCGGTCACGTCGAGCGCCTGGGTCTTCAGGGGCTCCCATCCGCGGTTGCAGAAGGAGCGGCTCATCGCGATGCGCTCCTTCGCCTCCTCCGGCTGGGCGAAGAACCTGACAGTCTCCTCGAACACGGCCTCGATGAGGCCGGCGGGGATGCCGTGGTTCGCAACGTAGAAGAAGCCGCTTTCGGTGGAGGCCCTGCCGATGACCTCGGCCACGGCGCGGCGCTCGGCCTCCTTCGAGGAGGAGAGACCGGAGACGTCGATCACCGGCAACGCGGCCTCGGCCAGGGTGGATGCGGCGAAGGTATCCATGGGTGCGCTCCCCTCTCCGGCCCGCGCGGGGCGGGCGGCCCACGCAGCGACGATACGCGAGGCCGAGCGCTCCACGAAGCGCAGAAAGACGAGCGGGGCGTTGCCTTTTCGGCAGCAAGGCAACGGATCGGCTGGACGCTCAGGCGGGCTCGTCGGCCTCGCGGCGGCGGATCTCCTCGCCGACGATGCGGGCGAGGAGATCGACTGCGGGCGGCAGCGAGCGCTCTGCGCGCACCCAGAGTCCGAGCTCGCTGACGACGGGGCCCGACACGTCGAGGGGCACGTGGACCGCGCGCCCCTCGCTGAGGATGCGCTCGAGGCCGACACGGACCTGGAAGGCGATGCCGCCGCCACGGGCCGCGAGCTCGCGCATGAGCTCGACGGAGTTCGACTGGAGGGCCGGCGCCGGGCGCGGGCCGAGCCGGGCGAGCGCGGGGGCGATGAGGTTCTGGATCGACAGGTCCGGCATCGCGAGCATGACGGGATGCTCGAGGCAGGCGGCGAGGGTGACGGAGGCGCGGCCGGCGAGCGGGTGGTCGGGCGCCATCACCGCGCCGAGGCGGAAGCGGCCGATGACGACGGGGCGCAGGCGCGCCTGGCGTGGAAGGTCGAAGCCGAGCCCGAGGTCCGCCTCCCCCTCGGCCACGAGGTCGGGGACGGCGAGCGAGCCGACGCGCCGCACGGCGACCGTGACGCGGGGCGCCTGCCGGCCGAGGATCGCGACGGCGCCGACGAGGAGGTCGCTGCACGCCCCTTCCGCCGCCGCCACCGACACATGGCCCGTGCGCGCGCCCTTGAGCGCGTCGATCTCGGCGCGGGCGCGCTCGAGGTCCTGGGCGACGAGGATGGCGTGGCGGGCGAGCGCCTCGCCGGCGGCCGTGAGGCGCATGCCGCCGGGGAAGCGCTCGAAGAGGGGCGTGCCGATCTCGGCCTCGAGCTTGAGGATCTGCCGGTTCACCGCGGAGGATGCGACGTTCAGCCGGCGGCTCGCCTCGCGGATGGAGCCCGCCCGCCGGACGGCGTCGAAGTAGGCGAGGCTCGGCCCGTGGATGCGCATGGCGCCATCATGGCCGATGGCGCACGGGGGAGCCATGGGAAACGCCGAATTTCGCATCACGCCTTGCATACGGAAGATGCGATTCCTGTCGACAGGGAGCCCCCATATTGCCACCTTGGAATACATGATCCCGTCGTTTTTCGATGTGCTGGGGCATCTGGCCCCCTCCTTGCATCGAACGGGAGGGTCGCAGGCCGGCGGCCCTGAGAGCGAGGCGCCGGCCGGAAGAAGAAGGAGCGGGACACGTGAGAACGATCAGGACGAGGCTCGCGGGCCTTGCGGCCGCAGCGGTGCTCGCCGCCGGTACCACGGGCGCGGCGGCGCAGACCACCGGCGTCACGGACGACACGATCAGGATCGGCGCCCTCGGAGCACTCACGGGCGCCACCGCCTTCATCGGCGCGCCCGGCCGTGACGGACTGACTCTCGCCTTCGACGCCATCAACGCGGCGGGCGGCATCAACGGGCGGCAGGTGGATCTCGTGTTCGAGCACGCATTCACGCCGGGCGAGAGCGTCGCCGCCGCGAAGAAGCTCGTGGAGAGCGACGGCGTCTTCGTCCTCGTGCTCGCGTCTGGCTCCACGGGCGCGGCCGCCGCGGCGGACTACGTGCGAGAGACCGGCATCCCCACCTACAACATCTTCGGCGCCACCCCGATCATCCGCACGCCGTTCGCAGAGAACGTCTTCCACAGCGCCATTCCCGCCGCAGCCACCTCGGCGGAGGCCCTCGTCGACATCGCCTACGAGAAGAACCCCGACACCGAAAAGCTCGGCCTCCTCGTCGGCTCCTATGCCTTCCCGCAGTCCAACCTCGGCGCCGTCCGCCCCATTCTCGAGGCCCGCGGCATCACGCCGGTGATCGAGGAGTTCGAGCAGAACGCGCGCGACTACACATCGCAGCTCATCTCCTTCGCCCGCGAAGGCGTCGATTCGGTGATCGTCATGGGCTCGTTCACCGAGGCGGGATTCGCCATCCGGCAGGCGCCCGAGGTCGGCCTCACGGACGTGACCTGGGTGCTCGACGGCTCGGCCGTGAACAACGCCATCGTGCCCATCATCGGCAACGAGAACCCCGAGAACATCTGGGGCTACTCCAACGTGCCCGCCTTCGTCGGCCAGCCCGGCGAGGCGATCGAGGGCTTCGAGGCGGCCTGGACGGAGAAGTACGGCGAGCCCCCGCAGGGCCGGCCGAACCTCTACGACATCGTCGGCTACGGCTCCGCCTACATCCTGGCACAGGCGCTCGCGGCCGCGGGGGAGGACCTCACCCGGGAGAGCCTGATCGCCGCCTGGACGAGCCTCGAGAACGCCGTTCCCTCCGGCCTCGGCGGCTACGACGTGATCTATCCCGAGAGCTTCAGCCCCACGGAAACGCAGGGCAACGACAAACTCGGCGTCGCCCGCATCATCGACGGCGTGTGGCAGGTGGTGGATTGAGCCGCGATGTCCCGGGCGGACCGCGTGCCGCCCGGGACAGGCGCCTCGATGTGAGGAGGGTGACTTGGGCGAACTCCTGATGGTTCTCGTCGGTGGCGCGAAGTTCGGCGCCATCTATGCGCTCGCCGCGCTCGGCCTCGTGCTCATCCACAAGGCGACGCGCATCGTGAACTTCGCGCACGGCGGGCTCGTGATGCTCGGCGCCTATGCGACCTACGTCGTCGTGGTGGACTGGCAGTGGCCCTACTGGACGGCCTTCCTCGTCGTCCCCCTCGTCATCGGCGCCCTCTCGGCGGCGCTCGAGTACGCGATCCTGCGGCCACTGCGCCGGGCGGATCTCTTCATCGTCCTCATCGGAACCATCTTTCTCGGCATCGCGCTGTCGGAGTCGTTCCGCCTCGCGAGCAATACGGAGATGCTGGCGGTCCCACCGGCGGTGGGCGGCGCGCCCTTCATCCTGCGCGGCGAGGATTTCTTCGCCATCGTCACCCGCGAGCAGATCTTCGTGATCCTCGGCGCGCTCGCGGCGGGCCTCGCGGGAATCGCGCTCTTCCGCTATTCGGTGCTCGGCCGATCCATGCGCGCGATGGCCTCCAATCCGCGCGGTGCGCAGCTCTGCGGCTACTCCGTGGAGGCCGTCTACGCCTCCGCATGGTTCCTCGGCGGCGCTCTCGCGGGGCTCGCGGGCGTCTTCGCCGCGCCATCGAGCGGCGTGTCGCCCGACCTTGCGGTGGCGGTGGTGGCGGCGGCGTTCGTGGCGGCGGTCATCGGCGGCTTCGATTCGCTCGCAGGCGCCGTCATAGGCGGCCTCCTCCTCGGCATGGCCGAAACGCTCTCGGCCGCATACGTGTCGAGCGCCATGAAGAACGCGGTGAGCTTCACGCTCCTCTTCATCGTCCTCCTCTGGCGGCCGGAGGGTCTCTTCCCGGAGGCGAAGCGCCGCCATGTCTGACCGCCGCATCATCGCCATCCTCGGCCCGTCCGCCGTGGCGCTCGCCCTCGTGGCGGCCGGCGCCTTCATGGACAACTACTGGCGCTACGTCATGTCGCTCACGGCGGAGGCGCTCGTCGTCGGCCTCGCCCTCGCCATGCTCGTCGGCTACGCGCGCTGCGTGTCGCTCGCGACCGGCGCCATGGGCGCCCTCGGAGCCTACGCCGCGGCACTCGTCGTCATCCACCTCGAGCTGCCGTTCCTCCTCGCCATCATCGCGGGGGGCATCGCGGGCGCCATCGGCGGCTTCGCCCTCGCGGTTCCCGCGGTGCGCTTCCGCGGCCACAACCTCGCGATGGTGACGCTCGTCTTCCAGATGGTCGTGATCATCGTCATCCGCGAATCCTCCTGGCTCACCGGCGGGGCGGAGGGGCTCACCATCCCGCCCGTCTCCGTCCTCGGCCTCGACTACGGCGACGCCTTCGTCGGCCTCGTCGTCTCGGGCGTCGTGTGCGCGGCGATCCTCCTGCCGCTCGCCATCGTGCTGGACGGCTTCTTCGGCAAGAACCTGCGCGCGATCGCCGCCAACGAGGTGGCCGCGCGCGCCTACGGAATCCGCATCGAGCACCACCTCGTCGCCGCCTTCACGCTCTCCTCGGCCGCAATCGCGGCGGCAGCGGCGCTGGCTGCACCGCACTTCCGCATCATCGACCCGGAGACGTTCGGCATCCACCACTCGATCTTCGCCCTCGCCTATCCCATCGTCGGCGGGCTCAACTCGCTGTGGGGCGGGATCGTGGGAGGCGGCGTGATGCGGATCGCGCCGGAGGTCCTGCGTCCCATCGCCGACTACATCCAGCTCATCCTCGCGGTGATCGTCATCCTGACGATCCTGTTCTTCAAGGGCGGCCTCGTCGATCTCTTCGCCCTCCTGTGGCGCGCGAGCGGGCTCGGCGGGAAGAGGGCGGCCACCGGCGAGGCGCAGGCGAGCGAGCCTCCCGCGTCGGCGCCCGCAGCGCCGGCAGCGCCGCGCGGGGAGGGCCCGCCGGCGCTCCTCGCCCGCGGCATCGTCAAGCGCTACGGCGCACTGACGGCGGTCGACCATGTGGACCTCACGGTGGAGGCCGGCGCGCTCCACGGCGTGATGGGCCCCAACGGCGCGGGCAAGACGACGCTCTTCAACGCCGTCACAGGCTTCATCGAGGCGGACGAGGGGGAGGTGAGGCTGTTCGGCGAGGACGCGCGGAAGGGCCGCCTCGAGGACCGCGTGTCCGTCGGGATCACGCGCACCTTCCAGCACGTCGCGATCTTCCCGACCCTCACCTGCCTCGACAACGTGGTGATCGGCCTCGGCAGGAACGCCATCGGCAGCGTCCTCTCCCGCAGCTTCGACCGCTCGCTCGGCGGGGGCGCCACCCGCGAGGAGCGGGAGCGGGCCCGCTGGGCGCTCGACGCGGTGGGGATCGGCCCCCTCGCCGGGCTTCGCGCGAGCGAGCTGTCGCTCGGCAACCAGCGCCGGCTCGAGATCGCCCGCGCCATCGTCTCGCGCCCGCGCCTCATCCTCCTCGACGAGCCCGTCTCCGGCGTCTCCCACAACGAGGTGGAGCGTATCGTGGCGCTCCTGAAGCGTCTCAACGCCGAGCTCGGCGCAACGATGCTCGTGGTGGAGCACAACATCGGCTTCCTCGCCGAGCTGTGCGACCGCATCTCGGTGATGGCCGAGGGCCGCATCATCGCCGAAGGGGCGCCGCGCGACGTCGTCTCCCGCGCGGAGGTGCGCCGCATCTACTTCGGCGAGACGGAGGCCGCGTGATGCTCGAAGTCTCCGGCCTCTCCGTCGCCTACGGCTCCGTGCGCGCCGTCCACTCCCTCGACCTCTCCCTCGCCCGCGGCGAGACCGTCGCCCTCCTCGGCGCGAACGGGGCCGGCAAGACCTCATCCGTCGAGGCGATCGCGGGCCTCCTCCCGAAGGCGGGCGGCCGCGTCGTCTTCGAGGGAGAGGACATCACGGGCCTCGCCGCCTCCACGGTGGTGCGCCGCGGCCTCGCCCTCGTGCCACAGTGGCGCGAGCTCTTCCCGAACTTCACCGTGGAGGAGACGCTGAGGGCCGCCTCGTCAGCGCCGCGGGGGCGAGCGCCGACGCCGCTGCCGGAGATCTACGAGCTCTTCCCCGTCCTCGGCGAGCGGCGGCGGCAGCTCGCAGGGTCGCTCTCGGGCGGCGAGCAGCAGATGCTCGCCCTCGGCCGCGCCCTCGTCACCAATCCGCGCGCGATCCTCCTCGACGAGCCGTCCGCCGGCCTCGCGGTCGCCATCGTCAAGACCCTCGTCGGCACGGTACGGCGCATCGCCGAAAGCGGCGTCGGCATCCTCCTCGTGGAGCAGAACCTCGAGATTGCGGAGAGCCTCGCCTCCCGCGCGGTGGTGCTGACCACGGGCCGCGTCGTCTGGGAGGGACCCATGGCCGACGCGATGACGAACCCAGAGATCCGCGAAGCCTACTTCGCCTGAAGCGCCCCGGGACCCGGAAATGCCTGCAACCACACTCGACGTCGACCTCCTCTTCGCCGCCCCCGGCCGGGAGGCGCCGCTGCGGGGCGCACGCGTCGTCATGGAGGGCGGCGCCGTCGCATCGGTCGGCGAGGCGCCCTCGGGCTCCGGCACGGGGCTGATGGCGATGCCCGCCCTCGCCGACGCGCACGACCACTGCCGCGGCCTCCACCACGTCGCCTTCGGCGCGCGCGACCAGAACTTCGAGCTCTGGCGCGCCGCGCTCTACGCCCAGCCGCCCATCGACCCCTACCTCAACGCCGCGCTCGCACTCGGCCGCCTCGCCCAGTCGGGCGTCGGCTCGGTGATGTGCGTCTACTCCTCCATCCGCGTCGACCGCATGGTGGAGGACGCTGCGAAGATCGCGAAGGCGGCGAACGACGTCGGCGTCCGCCTCGGCTTCGTGGTGCCCCTGAGGGACCGGCAGACCCTCGGCTACGGCGAGGACGATGCGCTCCTCGCCCGCCACGACCCGCAGGACCACGATTTCATCAGGCAGACGTGGCTCTACCCCTTCCCCGATCCGGCCACCTACATGGATCTCGTCGCCGAGATCGCCGCACGGATCGAAGGTCCGCTCGTCTCGGTCCACTACGGGCCGAACTCTCCGCAGGCCTGCTCCGACGCGCTCCTGTCGGCGATGGCGGAGGCCTCCGCGGCCGACGGGCGGCGTGTGACGACGCACCTTCTCGAGACGTCCATCCAGCGCGCCTGGGCCGACGCGACCTACCCCGGCGGCTTCGTGCGCCACCTTGCCGACCTCGGGGTGATCAGCCCGCGCTTCACCGGCGCCCACGGGGTGTGGCTGAGGCCGGGCGACGTCGACATCCTCGCCGGGCACGACGCGCAGATCGCCATCAACGCGAGCTCGAACCTTCGCCTGCGCTCCGGCCTCGCGCCAGTGGCGGACTACATCCGCGCCGGCATGCGCTTCTCGTTCGGCGTCGATTCCTTCGCCTTCGACGACGACGAGGACGCACTGCGGGAGCTGCGCATCGCCAACTGGCTGTTCTCCCCCCACGACAGCCCGGCGCCGCTCACACTCCCCCACCTCTTCGACGGCTGGCACCGCAACGGCTTCCTCGCCGTGAACGGGCGCGACGACTACGGCACGGTGGCGCCGGGCGCTGCTGCGGACTTCGTGGTCCTCTCCTACGACGACATGGCGTTCGACGTGATCGACGGGATGATCGACCCCATCGAGGTCTTCCTCGCGCGGGCCTCTGCGCGGCACGTTCGCTCGGTGGTCGTGGCGGGGCGGGAGATCGTGCGCGACGGGCGCGTCCTCGGCGTCGATCTTCCCTCCATCGAGCGGGAGGTGATCGCGCAGGCCCGGGCGAACGGCGAGAGGATGCGGGCTCTGAAGTCCGTGACCGAGCGCTCGCAGGCGACGCTTCGGGCCTGGTACGAGGGCGGGGAACATACGCGCGGCGCCGCAGGATGAGGACGGCCCTGCGGGCCGGCTTCGTCACTTGAAGGGCGAGGGGTGTTCCCCCCTCGCGCTCCCTCCCGTTCGCCACGTGGCAGGCGTTCAGGATGATCCGATGCTCGGCTTCGCCTGCGCTTCGGTCTTCCTGAACACCGCTGCCAGCGTGAAGAGGGTCGCGGCGGCGTCAAGGGGTGCGGGCTTCGCCCCCGTCCTCGCCATGCTCGGCTGCGCCTGCGCGTGGCTCCGGGCGGCCCCTCGACCCCGCCGCGACCCTCGGTGCGCTGCCGGTCGGCTCAGGACGAGCGCACCTGTCTGAAAGCGGCGAGCGGGCGGCGCTGGCGGCCGGCAGCGTCGAAGTTGTCCGGGGCGAGGTAGGCGGCGAAGGCGGCGGAAAGGTTCGGCCACTCCTCGTCGATCACGGAGAACCAGGCCGTGTCGCGGCTTCGGCCCTTGTAGTGGGTCGCCTTGCGGAAGGTCCCCTCGTAGCGGAAGCCGAGGCGCTCCGCGGCAACGCGGGACGGTGCGTTGAGGGCGTCGCACTTCCACTCGTAGCGGCGATAGCCGAGCTCGTCGAAGACGCGCGCCATCATGAGTGCCATCGCCTCGGTCGCCGCCGCCGTCCGCTGGAGCGCCGGTGCGTAGGCGATCTGCCCCACCTCGATGACGCCGTTGCCGGGGTCGATGCGCATGAAGCTCGCAAGGCCGAGGGGGCGCCCGTCCAGCAGGATGACGTGGACGAGAGGATCCTCGCCCGCCGCCTGCCGGGCGAGCCAGCCGCAGAACTCGGCGCGCGAAGCGAACGGGCCGACACCGAGATAGGTCCACAGCCGGCCCTCGGCATCCTCGGCGAAGGCGTCGAAGAGGGCGTCGCCGTGGGCGGCGGGGTCGAGGGGGACGACCCGCGCGAGGCGGCCTTCCATCGGCGCCCTCGGCGGGCGCGGGCGCGGCAGCGCGACGTCGAGCGGCGGGCCGACGGGCTGGCCGAGGTGGTTGACGCGATCCGTCATGGCCGCAGTCAGCCCCCGCGCGCCGCAGCGATCGCCCGCCACACGCGGGATGGGGTGAGCGGCGCGGGGATCTCGGCGACGCCGAGGGGGGCGAGAGCGTCCATCACGGCGTTGAGGAAGGCCGCCGTCGCGCCGGTCGCACCGGATTCGCCCATCCCCTTCACGCCGAGGGGGTTCGACGCCTCGGGCTCCCCGCCGCCGACGTCGGTCGCGAGGAGGGGAAGGTCCTCGGCGCGCGGGAGGGCGTAGTCGAGGAGGCTGCCGGAGACGAGCTGGCCGGCATCGTCGTAGACGATCCCCTCCATCCAGGCCTGACCGATGCCCTGCGCGATCCCGCCGTGGAGCTGGCCGGTCACGACCACGTCGTCGAGGACGCGCCCGTAATCGGCGGCCGCCACGAACGCGACGAGTTCGACGCCGCCGGTCTCGGGATCCACCTCCACCTCGCATACGTGGCAGCCGGCGTTGACGGTCTCCCCGCGCCCCTCGAACGCGGCCTCCACGGAAAGGTCCGGCTCGGCGGCGAGGATTTCCCGCCAGCCCGCGACGGCGTTGGTGGAGGCGGCGCGGAAGAGGCCGTCGTCGAAGGCGGCGTCCTCCACCTCGACGCCGAGGAGGCGGGCGGCGACGGCGCGTGCGCGCTCGACCGCCGCGTCCGCCGCGAGGCGCACCGAGGAGCCGCCGAGGGTCAGCGACCAGGACGCCGCCGTGCCGATGCCGTTCGCCATGAGGGCGGTGTCGGCCTGTGCGAAGTCGAGCGCGTCCGGCGGCAGGCCGAGGCGGGCGGCCGCCACGTCGAGGAACGTCGTCTCGTGGGAGTGGCCTGCGGAGCCGGTGGTGACGATCACCTTCAGCCGGCCCCCCTCGGCCGCGATGCGCGCGGGTGCGGGCTCGGCCGACCCGTGAAGGTCCTCCACGAAGAGCGAGACTCCGATGCCCCTTAGGCGGCCGCGGGCGCGGCTCTCCTCCCGCCGGCGCAGGAAGCCTTCGTTGCCGGCCGCAGCGAGCGCGCCGTCGAGCAGGCGCTCGGGGTCGATGTGCGTGAACGGCGTCCCGAGCGGGGAGCGCCAGGGCATGTCCGCGGCGCGGACGATGTTGCGCCGCCGGAAGGCGACCGGGTCCTCGCCGATGGCGCGGGCGATGGCGTCGATCGCGCGCTCGCAGGCGGTCACGTTCTCCGGCCGCCCGGCGCCGCGGTAGGGGCAGGTCGGCGCCGTGTTGGTGAGGACGCAGCGGACCGTGACGTGGGCGGCCTCGACGCCGTAGACGCCCGTGAGGTGGGTGAGCCCGTTCCTCAGCGTGACGAGGGCGCGGGGTGCGGCGTAGGCGCCGAGGTTGATGGTGCGGATCGCGCGGATGGCGCGGATGCGGCCGCCGTCGTCGAGGGCGGCCTCCACGGTGAAATGGTTGTCGCGGCCGTGATTGTCGCTCGAGAGCGCCTCGGAGCGCTCGGCGACCCACTTGACGGGCCGGCCGAGCCGGCGGGCCGCCTCGAGGCAGAGGACGTACTCGGGATAGGCGCCGTTCTTCTGGCCGAAGCCGCCGCCGGTGTCGGGCGCCACCACCCGCAGCCGCTCGCGCGGGATGCGGAAGACGTGGTCCGCCAGCGAGCGCTGGATCAGGTGGACGCGCTGCGTGCTGACGTGGAGCGTGAACCTGCCGTCCCGGTGCTGCGCGAGGCAGCCGCGGGTTTCCATGGGGGCGGCGTCGACACGGTTCACCGGCACATCGACGCGCACCGTGCGGGCGGCAGCCGCGAAGAGGGCGTCGGTGCCGGCCGCATCGCCCTCCTCGTGGGTGAGGACGACGCCGCCGCCATCGACGGCTGTGGCGATGTCGGGGACGGGGGAAAGGTCCTCGTAGTCGATGGCGACGCGCTCTGCGGCGTCGCGGGCGAGCTCCGCCGTGTCGGCCACCACGAACGCCACGGGATCGCCGACGTAGCGAACCACCTCGCCGGCGAGGACTGGCTGCGCATGGCGGGCGACCTCGGGAGCGTTGAAGGGCGCGAGGTCGACGGCGAGCGGCCCGAGGCCCGACGCCGCAACGTCATCCGCGGTGAGGACGAGCCGGACCCCGGGCGCCGAGGCGGCTTCGGAAACGTCCACCGAGGCGATCCGCGCGTGCGGGAAGGGCGAGCGGACGAGAGCGGCGGACAGCGTGCCCTCCGGCGCCATGTCGTCCACGAAGCGGCCGGCGCCGCGGATGAAGCGCTCGTCCTCGCGGCGGCCTTCGAAGGGGCGCACGGCGGGGCTCATGCCGCCGCAAGCCGGGCGAGCGCCTCGACGAGGACGCGGGCGCCCGCCGCAAGATCCGCCGGCTCGGACCATTCGGCCTCGTTGTGGCTGATGCCGCCGGCGCAGGGAGCGAAGATCATGCCCGTCGGGCAGACGGTGTGGAGCGGCCGGGCGTCGTGGCCGGCGGCGGAGTAGATGCGGCGATGACGGATCGCAAGGTCCGTCGCCACCTCCTCGAGGAGGCCTGTGATCTCCGGCGCGAAGTCGAGGGAGGGGGAGATCGCGATCTCCGCGGTCTCCGCCCGGCAGCGGCCCGCCCGCTCGGCAGCGATCGCCGGCACCAGGTCGCCGAGGCGCTTCAGGGTCGGCCAGTCGGGATGGCGAAGGTCCACCGAGAAGTAGGCGCGGCCCGCAACCACCGAGGGGGCGTTGGGAAAGATCTCGAAGCGCCCGACGGTGAAGCGGACGACGTCGTCCGGGTCGTGGAACGCCTCCCTCAGGCCCTGAACGATGTCGACGGCCGCGAGGAAGGCGTCGCGGCGCTTCGTGAGGGGCTCGGTGCCCGCGTGCGCCTCATCGCCGTGGACGGTGATGCGGAAGCGGCGCGAGCCCTGGATGCCCGTCACGATGCCGACCGGAATTCCTTCCGCCTCGAGGACGGGCCCCTGCTCTATGTGAGCCTCGATGAAGGCGCGGACGGGAAAGCCGAGCGGCCCCTCCGGCACGTCCGGGAAGGCGGCGGCGACGCGGGCGAGCGCCTCGGCAACGGTGATGCCATCGTCGTCCCTGACGGCGAGGATCTCGTCGAGCGGGCGAGCGCCGGCGAAGGCTTCCGAGCCCATCATGCCGGGGGCGAAGCGGGAGGCCTCCTCGTTCATCCAGGAGACCACCACCACGGGGCGACGGGGGGCGATGCCGGCGGCCTTCATGGCCTCCACCGCCTCGAGGGCGGCGAGGACGCCGAAGGCGCCGTCGAACCTGCCGCCGACGGGCTGGGTATCGATGTGCGAGCCCGTCAGCACCGGCGGAAGCGTGGGATCGGCGCCCTCGAGCCGGAAGAAGAGGTTGCCGGCGGCGTCGGTCGAGACCGAGAGGCCGAGATTGCGTGCCCAGGCGATGAGCGTGCGCCGGGCCGCGATCTCCTCCTCGCCGAGGGCGAGGCGGCTGACGCCCCCCTTCCCGGTCGCGCCGTGTCGGGCGAGCGCCATGTGGCGGTCCCAGAGGCGCGCCTCGCTGACATGGGCGGCCACGGCACTCATGAGGTCTTCATGATCTCCGACGGCTGCGAGCGCGGATCGCGCGGGAGCCATCGGCCAGCCTCCACCTGGGCGACGAACTCGGCGAGCGCGCGGTTGAAGGCGTCCGGCTCCTCGAGGTTGATGGTGTGGCCCGTCTTCGGCAGCACGAGAAGGCCGGAGGCGGGGATGGTGCGCCTCATGAAGAGCGCGGGCTGGAGGCAGTGGTCGTCCTCGTCGCCTGACACGATGAGGGTCGGCACGGTCATCGCCTTCATGCCGTCCTCAAGGTCGTAGATGGACGGGCGGCGCATCTGGACGCCGCGCATGGTGTTGGCCGAGCCCTTCGCGGAGTGCTCGCCGAGCATGCGCATGAACTCGGCGTGTCCGCGCGGGTCCTTCACGAGGAAGGGGATGCGCGAGGCAGCCATGCCGTAGACCCTGGAGAAGGCCTCGGCGCCCTGCGCCTCGAACTGGCGGGCGACCTCCTCCGAGACGCCGCGGAAATACTCCTCGTACTGCTTCTCGGCGCCGTAGCCCGCACCGGCGACCACGATGGATCGGGCGCGCTCGGGGAACGTGAGACCGAAATGGAGTGCCGCGAAGCCGCCCATGGAAAGGCCGACCACATGGGCGCGGTCGACGCCGCAGTGGTCCATGACGGCCACGATGTCCTTCACCGCGCGCGCCTGCCCGTAGTCGTCCGGGGTCTCCGGCACGTCGGACGGCGGATAGCCGCGGGCGGCGAAGACGATGGCGCGGTGTCGGCGGGAGAAGAAGCGGACCTGCGGCTCCCAGCTCCTGTGGTCGCCGCCGAACTCGTGGACGAAGACGATGGCGGTGCCCTCGCCCGCCTCCTCCACGTGGAGGCGGACGCCGTCGTCGGTGATGGCGAAGCTCATGGGCGCGCCCTCAGACGATGGAGTTGCGGGACGTGATGCCGCCGTCGATGGTGAGGATGGTGCCGCTGGTATACCCGGAGCGGTCGGAGGCGAGGAACAGCATCGCGTCGACGATCTCCTCGACCTTCGCCATGCGCTTCTGGGGGTAGCGGTCGAGGAGCTCCTCCCAGCGGCTCTCGTCGCCGAACCAGTCGGCCGCGCGCTTCCTGAGGAGCTTCGGCATGCGCTCGGTGTCGACCGGGCCGGGGTTGATGCCGACGACGCGGATGCCGTCGGCCGTCAGGGACTTGCCGCCGACGGCGCGGGTGAAGGCCATCAGCGAGGCGTTGCCGGTGGAGCCGCAGATGTAGTCCGCGTCGAGCCGCTCGCCGGCGTTGCCGATGTCGTTGATGATGACGCCGCGGCCCTTCGCCTTCATGCGGGCGTAGACCTCACGGGTGAGGTCGATGAAGCCGTAGACCTTGAGGTCCCAGGCGAGGCGCCAGGCGTCCTCGTCGACGGAGAAGATGTCGCCGCCGGGAATGGTGCCGGCGTTGTTGACGAGGATGTCGACGTCTCCCACGGCGTCGGCGAGCGCCTTCGGAGCCCCGCGCTCGGCAAGGTCCATGGGGTGGACCGTGACGGAGACGTCGTGAGCCGCCGTGATCTCGGCCTTCAGCGCCTCCAGCTTGTCGGCGGCGCGCGCGGTGAGGTGGAGGTGGCAGCCCTCCGCTGCGAAACCGCGCGCAGCGCCCGCACCGATGCCCTGCGAGGCGCCCGTGATGAGCACAGTCCTGCCCGTGAGCCCGAGATCCATTCGCCCTCCCCTTCCCGTTCGCAGCGCTCAGAACAGCGCGATGTCCTCGTTGATGCCACGCGCCTCCTCGACGGCCTCAGGCAGGAGCCGGCAGAAGTCCTCCACCCAGTCGGTCGGCACCGTGACCGAGACCTTGATGAAGCGGTCGCCGAAGGTCTTGGTGTGGTAGCTGCCCTGGCGGATCATGATGCCGTGCCTCGCCATGACGGCGCAGAGCGCCTCGGGCCGCACGCCCGCCTCCACGCATTCGACGACGAGGAAGTTGCCGTTCGACGGGTAGACAGGGAGGCGGAAGCCGGGAAGCGCGTCGAACGCGGCCTTGACCAGCGCCTGGTTCGCGCGCTGCCCGTCCCGGACGGCGGGAAACCACTCCGCCTTCGTCTGAAGCCCCGCGAGGGCGCCGCGCTGGGCGAGGATGGACGAGCCGAGATTGTTGGGCGGCGCGGCGGCGAGCTCGTCGATGATGTCGGGCGCCGCGACGATGGCGCCGACCCTGAGGCCCGCGACACCGAGCCACTTCGAGAAGCTCCACACCGTGATGGTCCGCTCCGGGTAGTGGCGGGCGGCGAGGGTGTGGTCGTAGGCGAAGTCGCGATAGGTGCAATCGTGGACGAGGACGGCTCCGACCGAGCGGGCGATCCGCGCGATCTGCGCGATCTCTTCCGCGGTGTGCGTCGTCCCGACGGGGTTGTTGGGATCGACGATGTAGATCATGCGCGTGCGCTCGTCGACCGCGGCCGAAAGGCGGGCGGGGTCGAGGCGGAAGCCGTGCTCGTCACCGTAGATCGGGATCTGGACAACCTCGGCGCCCGCGGCGCGCGAGAAGGACATGGGCCAGGCCCACGTGGGGTCCGTCGTCACGAAGCGGTCCCCCGGCCGGCAGAACGTGTGGCACACGTGGTAGAGGCCGGAGACCGCGCCGTCGGTGATCATCGCCGCCATGTCGGGGAGGCCGAGGTCGGCGACGACGCCGGCCCTCAGCGCCTCGAGGCCGAGCGGCGGGGCGTAGGCATGATATTCCTCACGCTCGAGGCAGGCCACCATGGCGGCCTTCACGGCCGGGTGCGGGCTGATGTGGTTCGTGTTCTGGCCGAGCCACTTCAGGCCTTGCGTGTTCACCAGCCTGTCGAAGTGCCTGTTGCGGACCTCGGACTGTCGCACGTGCTCCCCCATCGTTAGGTTCCACCGTCTAGCGTGCCGTGGCATGCCAACGAAAGGGGAAATTTGCGGCATGACCAGCACAATCTTTCCTCTTGGATGCAAGGCGCGCTGTGGCAGATTCGGCAGCCGGGACCCACCGCGGCTTCCGGCACCGGCCGGGCGGCGGGAGGCGGAGCGTCCGGCAGGGCCGGCGACGACCCCATGAAGCGGAGGATGACATGACGGACACTGTCTCGCGGCGCACCGTGCTTTCGGGCTGCGCCATGGCGCTCGCGGCGACGCTGGTCGCGGCGCCGGCCTCGGCACAGGACTTCCCGAACGGGCCGATCACCATGGTGGTGAACTGGCCGGCGGGCGGCGGCGGCGACCGGGCGGGACGCCTTCTCGCGGAGTTCGGCGAGAAGTACGCCGGCGTGCCGATCGTCGTGAACAACATCGCCGGCGCCGGCGGCTCGACGGGCGTGCGCTTTCTGGCGGACGCGGAGCCCGACGGTCAGACCGTCGGCGTCATCGGCTCCAGCGTGGTGGCGCAGCAGTACATCAACCCGATGGCGCCCCCCATCGACGGCCTGCGCCCGCTTGCCTTCTTCGGCCCCGACCCCGGCTCTCTCCAGGTCCGCGCGGACACCGGGATCGAGACCATCGAGGACTTCGTCGCCGCGCTGAAGGAGAACCCCGGCAGCATCAAGAACGGCAACGATTCCCCCGGCGGCTGGTCCTACGTGGTGGCGGCGCTCGTGGAGGCAGCACTCGGCGTCGAGATGACGAAGGTCCCCTACCAGGGCTATGCGCCGACTGTGGCCGCCGTCATGGCGGACGAGGTCCAGTCGACGACGATGCCGGTCCACCAGCTCATCGACCAGTACGAGGCGGGCGAGGTGAACATCCTCGCCGTCACCGCCGAGGATCGCCACTTCATGGTGCCGGACGTGCCGACCTTCCGCGAGCTCGGCATCGATCTCGTGGCGGGAGACTGGCGCGTCATCTTCGCCCCCGCCGGCACGCCGGACGACATCGCGGCGAAGCTCGAGGAGATCTTCCTCGCGACACTCGCCGACCCCGATTTCCAGGAGGCGGCGAAAACCGCCGGCTTCGTCATCACCCCGAAGCCTGCTGCCGAAAGCGCCGCCTTCCTCGCCAAGTTCGACGAGGACTATTATGACGTCCTCGACGGCGCCGGCCTCGTGCGCGCCAACAAGCGCTGACGATTCCTCGCCGAGGCACTGGCGTCGGTATTGCATGGAGGCATCTCGCGCGGCAAGACGCCGTGCGCGATGCCGCGCCGGACTGGCCGGCGCGCCCCCTGTCGTGCGGAGAATTCCATGAGCGAACGCGGCACCGAGGAGAAGCCGGATCTCGTCGTCGAGTTCGGCGTGCCCGTCTTCTTCGGCATCTGGGCCGTGCTCGGGTGGGTCGCCATCATCGATCACCCGTTCCTGTGGATGGACTGGGGGGAGGACCCCGGGCCGGACCTGATGCCGGTGATCGTCCTCTCCCTCCTCTCCTTCGGCGCCGCCGTCATGCTCGTGCGCGCGATCGTCATCGCGGCGCGGCGCGGCGGCACGTTCCGCAGCGCGGCCCTCGGCAATCTCGCGGCCCCCTTCGCCTTCGCCGGCACGCTCCTCCTCGTGGTGCCTGCGATGCGGTGGGCGGGGTTCGTCCCCGCCGCCCTCCTCTTCGCGGTGGCGTGGACGTTCGCGCTGTCGGACCACGAGCGGCGGATCGGCCTGCCGCGGCGGGCGGCCGAGGCGGTGATCGCGGCGGGTGCCGGCGTCGGGCTCATCGCCTACCTCTTCATCCACGTCATCCACGTGCCACTTCCCTAGGCGAGCGACATGTTCGGCGACTTCCTCGCAGAGATGACCGGCATCCTCGCGACGCCCGAGCTTCTCCTCCTCGCGGCGCTCGGGGCGATCCTCGGCATCGTTCTCGGTTGCCTCCCCGGCATCAGCTCCACGATGTCGCTCGCGATCCTGCTCCCCGTCAGCTACGCCATGGAGCCGGTGGCGGCGATCATCTTCCTGATGGGAGTCTTCTCAGCGAGCGTCTACGGAGGGTCGATCTCCGCGATCCTCCTCAACATCCCCGGCACGCCGGGGGCGATCGTCACCCAGCTCGACGGCTACCCGATGGCACGCTCGGGACGCGCGGGCGAGGCGCTCACCATCGCCCTCATCGCCTCCACGCTGGGGGGCATGATCGGGCTCCTCCTCCTCATGTTCATCGCACCGGTGGTGGCTGCGGGGGCGATGCAGTTCCGCAGCCCCGAGTTCGCGGCCGCCACCGTCTTCGGCATCACGATGCTCGCCTACGCCTCGCCCGGCTCCACATTCCGCGGGCTGATGGCGGGCCTCGTCGGCCTCGTGTGCGGGATGGTGGGCTTCGACACGGTGACGGACGTTCCCCGCTTCACCTTCGACACCACGCTCCTCGAGGGCGGGATCGACCTCGTGCCGATGACCGTCGGCATCTTCGGCCTCGCGGAGGTGATGCGCAATATCGAGCTCGGCGCGGCGCGCTCGGCCGTGGTGGCGAAGCTCGGCAGCCTGTCGGCGCCCTTGAGCACCCTGAAGAGGCTGTGGAAACCCATCGGCCGCGGCTCGGTCATCGGTGCCGTGGTGGGCGCGGTCCCGGCGGCGGGGTCCGCCATCGCGGTCGCCATTGCCTACTCGCAGGAGCAGCGCCTCTCGAAGTCGCCGGAGCGCTTCGGCAAGGGCGCGCCGGAGGGCGTCGCGGCGCCGGAGGCCGCCAACAACGCCTGCGTCGGCGGCGCGCTCGTGCCCATGATGACCCTCGGCATCCCCGGCGACTCCATGACAGCGATCCTGATGGCCTCGCTCCTGATGCACGGCCTGAGGCCGGGGCCGATGCTGTTCGCGGACCGGCCGGAGTTCGTGGCGGCGGTCTACGTGGCGCTGTTCCTCGCCCTCGTCTTCACGCTTCTCTTCGGGCTCCTCTTCGTGCGCCAGATCGTCCGGCTCCTGCGCCTTCCCGGCAACATCCTGATGGTGCTCGTCGCGATCCTGTGCTTCGTCGGCGCGTTCGCCATCCGCTCCAGCGTGAGCGACGTGATCGTGATGGTCGCCTTCGGGATCATCGGCTTCACCATGACCCGCCTTTCGATTCCCATCGCGCCGCTGGCCTTCGGCCTCATCCTGGGGCCGATCCTGGAGGAGAACCTGAGGCGCTCGCTGATCGTAAGCGACGGCTCGTTTCTCGTCTTCCTGGAGCGGCCGATCGCGGCGGCGCTCCTCGCCCTCTCCCTCGTCGCGGTCCTCTGGCCGCTTCTCGCTCCGATGGTCCGCCGCAAGAAGGGCGGGCGGGCGCCGCACGGAGTGCCGGGACCGTGAGCCACGTCCTCGACATCCTGCACGCCATCGAGGAGGACATCCTCACGGGCGCCCTCGGACCGGGCGACAGGCTCGACGAGCGCAAGCTCGCGGAGCGCTTCGGCGTCTCGCGGACTCCCGTGCGCGAGGCCCTGCAGAGGCTGTCGGCGGGCGGCATCGTGATCCTCCAGGCGAGGCAGGGCGCGAGCGTCGTCCAGCTCGACATCGCGGACCTCTTCGACGCCTTCACCATCGTCTCGGAGCTCGAGGCGATCGCCGCGGCTCAAGCCGCCCGCCGCATCCGCCCCGAGCAGCGCGAGGAGCTCGTTGCGGCGAGCCGGGCGTGCGACGTTGCCGTGCGGGCGGGCGACCACGAGCGTTTCAACGAGGCGAACGGGCGCTTTCACGACGCCATCCTGACGGCGAGCCACAACCGCATCCTCGCCGGTCAGCTTCGCACGGCCCAGCTCCTCACGGCGCCCTACAGGCGCACGATCACCTATCAGCCGGGCCGCATGGCCTCCTCCATCGGCGAGCACGAGGCCATCGTGGCAGCGATCCTCGGCAGCGACGGCGAGGCTGCGGCGGACAGGATGCGCCGCCACGTGAACCAGCTCGCCGTCGGCGCGGCAGACGTGATCCACCACCTCCGCCTCTCCGCCCGCACGGACGCCGCAGGCTGACGCGACGACCGGCCCCGACCGGTCCCTCGGCGGAAGAGCCGCGCGGCCCGGGCGCCGCCGCGAGCAGGCCGGTGACGCGCGACTGTGACTGCGGGCGTGGCTCGCCGGGTGCCGCTCGACGGGACCCCTGTGCCTTCAGGGCTCCCGCTCGCCGACGCCTTCCCGGGCACGACATCATGACGACCACCACCGCAGGCCAGCTCGCCTCGATGCGCGGCCGCTCGGATCGCAACGCCATCATGAAAGCCTTGCCGCCGAGCTTGACGCGATCCAAGACCTCGGCGGCGACGTCGCCGAGGAGCACCAGGGCATTCCCGAACGCCTCGAACCCGGCTCGACCGGTTGAAGCCGTCGATGCCCTTCACCGGCCACCTGCGCAAACCCGCCACGGTCACTTTTTTCACGTGTATCCGCGCGCAGAGCCCATCGGGCCAGCTTTCAAGACGATCGCGGGATCGGTCCAGGTGCGTCGCGCACGAGCGGGCGCCGTGTACGAGGAGACGGCGGACGCAACGGTTTCCGCGCTTGGTGATCCCGAGCAGCACCGTCCGGCCGCCGGTCGAGTTCTGTGCCGGAACCAGCCCGAGCCAGGCCGCGAGGTCGCGTGCTCGCCTGAACTGCGTGCCGTCGTCGAACGCCGCCAGGGAGAGGCTGTCGGAGAAACCCGACGCGGCGCCGAACGCCACGTAGCTCTCGCCCGGGCGTCCGTTCCCGTTTCCTGGCGCCCTTCTCGGCGGCGAGCTCGACGAGCGGCTCGAGCCGTGACTGCCCCGTCAGGCGCCGCCGGATGGTGCGAACGCGGTGTAGGCGACGCCGTCGCGGCCGGGGTCCGCGGCGCCCGTCACGGACTGGCCTTGGATCGCGATGGCGTGAACCCAGCCGAACGTGTGACCATAGGGGTTGCGCAAGACCGTATGGCCGTCCGCCTCAAGCTCGCGGGTGACCCGGCGCGGGATGCGGTTCGACACGTCGATGGCGTTCGACGTCGAAGAGAAGCGTGGCGCGGCGACGGCTTGCGAGATCTCCATCCCGAAATCGACCACGTTGAGGATGGTCTGAAGGATCCCCATCACGATCTGAGTGCCGCCGGGTGCGCCGAGCACGAGGGAGAGATCCTCGCCATCGAACACCAGTGTCGGCGCCATCGCGCTGAACCGGCGCTTGCCCGGCGCGATCGACCCGGCGCGCCCCGGCCGCGGGTCGAACACCCCATGCAGCCGTTGTACATGAAGCCAAGCCCGTCTGTGATGACACCGGACGGCATGCCGAGCGAGTGCGTCATGGCGACGGCCGTCCCATCCGCGTCGATCAGCGAGATGTGAGTCGTGTGGCGCGGGGGAGGCGCCTCCCGGATCCGGGGGACCTCGGCACGCTCGCCCCTGCGGATCGCGGCCGCCGCATCGGCCGCGCGGGCCTTGTCGAGCAGCCAGTCGAGCGGCACGTCGACGAACTCGGGGTCGCCGACGTGGCGGTCCTTGTCGATGGTGGCCCGCTTCATCGCCTCGGCCACGACGCGGATCGTCTGCGCGGTGTTGTGCCCGGTGGCGCGGAGATCGAAATTCTCCAGGATGTTCAGCATCATCAGCAGCATCACCCCGCCGCCCGGCGGCCGGTTCGTGACGATCCTGAGGCCCCGATAGCTGCCGACGAGCGGTTCGGCGTCGACCGGCGCGGCGGCGGCGAGATCGGCGCCCGTCAGGAGGCCGCCGCTGGTCGCCATGTCCGCGAGGATCCGCTCGGCGATCGCGCCGCGGTAGAACGTGGCGGCGCCTTCGCGGGCGATGGCGTCGAGCGTCGCGGCGAGATCGGGATTGACGATCGATGCGCCGACGGGTTTCGGCCTGCCGTCCGGCGTCAGGTAGAGCGTCCTGCCGGTCGCGCTGCAGGCCAGCCGGTCGAGGGTCGCCGCCCGCCCCATGGCGGCTCCCTCGAGGAAGAACGTCATCATCGCGGGGCGGACCACGTAGCCCTCCCGCGCCCAGGCGACAGCCGGCGCGACGACATCCGACCACGGCAGCCGCCCCCAGCGGCGGTGCGCCTCTTCATAGGCCGCGAGCGCCATCGGCACACAGATTGCCTGATAACCGAGGTCGTTGACGCGGTCCCTCAGCAGGAAGCCGAACCCGTCCCGCGTTTCGCCCTCGAGGCGGTCGGCCCACATGTCCTCTCGAGCGGCGAGCGGCGCGGGGGCGTGGAAGTCGAGATAGCGCGTTCCCTCGCGGGGGCGGTAGAGTGCGAGACTGCCGAACCCGGCGATGCCGCACATCAGCGGATCCACGACCCCCTGGACCAGGGCGCAGGCCACGGCGGCGTCGACCGCGTTGCCGCCGGCCTCGAGGATGTCGACTGCGGTGTCGGCCGCCTCCGGCTGCGGGCAGACGACGGTGCCGAGCGCGCGGCCGTTCACAGCGACACGGCGTGGCGCGGAGCATACCAGTCGGCGGCGGCGACCTCAGCGCGTTCCACGTCCTCCGCAAGCAGGAAGCGGCGTTCGGCGAGGCGCTCCGCAGCGGCCCGGATCGCCGCGACATACTCCTCGGGGGAGGCATGGCGCGCGGCGACGGAGGGGCGCGGGTCGCGCAGCTGGGCGCGCTCGTCCTCGTCGGCCGGAAAGGGGAAGGTCGACCCCGTGATGCCGAGCATCGCGCCATAGCCGCAACCGCGTCGGCGCACCGCCCATCCGGTGTAGGTGGCGAGCGGCACCTCCACCATCGGCGCACGGACGCCCGCGACCTCGTTGCCGTCCGCGTCCACCGACGGGACGAAGACCGGATACGTCTCGTCGTCCACGATCACCGGCGGCTCGCTGGAAATGATGCCTTGGTCCGCATCGGGGCCGAAGTCGAGCCGCTCCAGAACGGACGGCCCGCGCGGCGTGATCGCGCCGGGCACCGCCGGAAAGGCTCCCCGCCACGCCTCGACGTCGACGAGGGTGCCGTCCCCGCGGGTCGGGTGCGCGCTCGGCGGCGGCTCGATCCCCTCGCTCACCCAGGCGTCCAGCATGTCGAGTGTGGCGCGGAAGAAGGCGGACGTCGCGACGACGTTGATGTCCTCCAGCGCCAGCCCCTTCGTGGGCGTGGCGTGCGGCGAGGCGAAGTGCTGTGAGGACGCCCAGAGATAGACGCGCACGTTGTCCGGCTGGGCGAGATCTGCGCCCGTCGTGTCCGTCACCACGAGCGAGGCGCGGCGGTGCCAGTATTCGGACGAGGTGTCGGTGTGGATCACCTTCGGATCGGTCGCCGGCCGGGTGCAGATCCCGTCGGTCCGTCCGGTGAACACGTCGCGCGAGACGGCGTAGGAGAACGGGAAGGTGTCGGCCGGGGTGAAGTGGTTCTCGAGCTCCTGGCCGGGCAGGAGGCCGACGTTGGCGAAGCGGTGGTTCATCCACATCTTGCCGGCACCCGCCACATGCGGGAGGACCCCGTCGAACACGCGCCGGCCATCCGCCTCGTTGAACCCGCGCCAGATGAAGTCCCTGATGCAGCGGCCCGTCTGGGAGCGGCCCCAGGCGTAGGCGTGGGTGACCGATGCCGGATTGGGGTTGCCCCCAGCGTCCGGCTCCCCGGACTTCAGCCACGCAACGAGGTCGCGCACAGCGACGTGGCCGAGGCCGAGCACCAGAGGATCCTTCGCGGTGTAGACGAGCTCGTAGATCCAGCCGGGCTCGAACCCCTCCGGCAGGTGGACGTGCGAGTCGGATGGGATCACGCCGATCTCCATTCCCTGGTTGTCCACCCCCTGGCCCTTCTCGACCCGCGCGAAGGACCATCGGTCGGCGGGGATCTGACGCCGCGGCGAGTGGGCATAGCGGCGCATGGTCAGCCGCGCCTTCGTCGTGTCGAGGGAGGCTGCCGGTCTGGAGCGGGTGGAGGCGAGCGTCGACAGCGAAAAGACCGTGATGCCCGGCTCGGGCGCGATGTATTCCGTCCGGGCGACGCCGGTGATGGTGCGGCCGTCCTCGGTCGCGACGGGGGCCTCGAGGATCATGCGTCCATCGCCCCGTTGGAGGTCGCCCTGCCAGCCGAGCCACGCGATCGTGTAGCCTCGCCGCATGAGAAAGCCGTTGCCGGCGTCGGCGAGGGTGCGCGGGTCGTTCGAGGGCGCCGCATCGTTGAAGAACAGGAGCGCGCGCTTGTTGCCGCGGTTGCCGTAGTCGAAGAAGAGCCGGCCGTTGCCGCCGTCGAGGGGGCGGAGCATCGCGAAGTCGGCGGCGAAGGCGACGAGGCCGTCGGCATCACGCGGGGCGAGGCGAATGTCGGTCACGCCAGCCTGCGCCGGCGCCTCGGGGTCGACGCGGAACCGGACCCGCCCGGTCAGCCGCTCGTAGGGACCGGTTCCGGCGAAGGACGCCCCATCGGCGAATGGCACGCGCTCGGTGATCTCGACGGTCAGCATGAAAGATGGCCTCAGGCCTCGGCGGGGATGTTGTCGGGGTTGTGGCAGCGATAGACGTGCGCGGTCCCCGTCGGCGGAGGGTCGACACGGGAGCACACGTCGGTCGCGTTGGGGCACCTCGGGTGGAAGGCGCAGCCGGGCGGCGGGTTCACAGGGCTCGGGAACTCCGCCTCCAGCGCCATCTCTGGCAGCTTCGCCCCCGGCCGCGGCGGAAGCACGGCCTTCAGGAGAACGCCCGTATAGGGATGGTGCGCGCGCGCGAAGATCGCCTCGGCCGGGCCGCGCTCCACGATCTTGCCGAGGTACATCACCGCCACCTCGTCGGCCAGGTGGTGGACCACCGCGAGGTTGTGGCTGATGAGGATCATGGTGAGCCCCATCTCTTCCTTCAGCCGGCTGAGAAGGTTGAGGATCTGGCTCTGGACGGAGACGTCGAGCGCCGACGTCGGCTCGTCGCAGATGAGGATCTCCGGCTCGCCGATCAGGGCGCGGGCGATCGCGACACGCTGGCGCTGGCCGCCCGAAAGCTGGCTCGGATAGACGTCGACGAGATGAGCGGGAAGTCCCACCGCGGCGGTCATCTCCTCGACCCGGCGGCGACGGGTGCGGCTGTTTCCCTCGCCGCGCACCTCGAGCGGCGCGACGATGATCGCGCCGACGGTCTGGCGCGGGTTCAGCGAGGAGTAGGGGTCCTGGAACACGGGCTGGACGAGCCGCGCACGCTCGGCCCGGCGGTAGTCGCCGACCGGCTTGCCGGCGATCAGCACCTCGCCCGAGGTCGCCGGCTCGATGCCGAGGAGCACCTTCGCGAGCGTCGACTTTCCGCAGCCCGATTCGCCGACGAGACCCAGCGTCGAGCCGCGCGCGACGGTGAGGTCTATGCCCCGCAGCGCCCGCAGCGTCCTGCGCCCGGAGAAGGCGCCCCCGATGGAATAGTCCCGCGTGACGCCCCTCATGACGAGCGTGTCCGTCATGCCCGCTCTCGCTCCGCAGACTCGCGCTCGTCCGCGCGCACCCAGGCGTCCGCGCGCCGGCCCGACCCGTCCGTCGGGAGGACGCAGCGCATCCCGTGGCCGCCGGCGTCGCGCATCGCGACGGGGCCGGCGGCGCAGGCGGCATGCGCGTAGGGGCAGCGGTCGAGGAAGCCGCATCGGGTGAGCTCGCCCACCTGACGCGGGACGACGCCGGGGATGAAGCCGAGCGTCTCCCCTCGCCTCGTTTCGCCGGGAACCGGGATCGAGCGGATGAGCCCTTCGGTGTAGGGGTGGAGCGGGGTCGCCAGCACGTCGTCGCACGCGCCCGTCTCCACGACCTCGCCGCCGTACATGACGACGATGCGGTCGGCCATTCCGGCAACCACGCCGAGGTCGTGGGTGATGAGGACGAGGCCGATCCCCGTGTCGCGCTGGATGTCGCGCAGAAGGCGCAGGATCTGGGCCTGTATGGTGACGTCGAGCGCCGTCGTCGGCTCGTCCGCGATGATGAGCTCCGGCTCGTTGAGGAGCGCCATCGCGATCATCACGCGCTGGCGCAGGCCGCCGGAGAGCTGGTGCGGGAACTGTTCCAGCCGGTCCTGCGGCGAGGGGATGCCGACCTTCCCGAGAAGCTCCAGCGAGCGGGCGCGCGCGTCCCTCGCGGAGATCCTGCGATGCTGCTGAAGGATCTCCCTCATCTGATCGCCGATCCGGTAGCACGGGTCGAGCGCGGTCATCGGGTCCTGGAAGATCATCGCGATCCGGTCGCCGCGCAGCTCGCGCCAGCGCCGGCGCGAGACGGCGGCGAGGTCCTCCCCCGCGAGGGCGATCCGCTCGAACGTCGCCCGGGCACGACGCGGCAACAGGTTCATGATCGCGAGCGCGGTCAGGCTCTTGCCGCAGCCCGACTCGCCGACGATGGCCACCGTCTCGCCCCGGGCGACGGTGAGATCCACCCGCCGCACCGGGCGCAGCATCGCGTCGTCGACGGGAATCTCGACCCGCAGCCCCCTGAGGTCCAGGACCGGGGTCATGCCTTCCCCTCCGGCGTGGTGACGTCACGCACAGCGTCGCCGACGAGGTTGATCGCGAGGATGAGAAGGACGAGCGCGACGCCGGGGATCGCGATCATCCACGGCCGGAACAGGAGCTGGTTCTTCGCCTCGGACACCATCAGTCCCCAGGACACGTCCGGCGGCTGCACACCGAGGCCGAGAAAGGACAGCGCCGCCTCGAGCAGGATCGCGTGCGCGAGCTCGACGGACGCCACGACGGTCAGCGGCCCGGTGATGTTGGGCAGGATCTCCTTCAGGAGGATCCGCCACGTCGACGAGCCGATGGTGCGCGCGCTCACGATGTATTCGCGATGCGCAAGCTGCTGGGTCGCCGCGCGCACCACGATGGCGAACCGGTCCCACAGGAGGAGACCGATGACGACGATGAGGAGCGGCAGCGAGGAGCCGATCAGGGCCACCACCACGAGCGCGATGAGCACCACCGGCAGCGTCAGCCGGATGGTGATCAGGAAGTTGATGACGAGATCGACCTTGCCGCCGAAATAGCCCGCGGCGACTCCCATCACGGTGCCGATGATGCCGGAGATGAGGACCGTCAGGAAGCCGAGGAGAAGCGAGATGCGCGCGCCGTAGAGGAGCCGCGCGAACACGTCCCGGCCGAGCCCGTCGGTACCGAAGACGTGCTCCATGGAGCCACCCTCCTCCCAGATCGGCGGCACGTAGCGCGCCGAAAGGTCCTGCGCTCCCGGATCGTGGACGGTCAGGAGGGGGGCGAAGATCGCGGCCAGCGTGATGACGACGATGATCGTCCCGCCGATCCAGAACGAGCCGTGCCGCAGGGCGCGGCGCAGCGCGACGCGGCCGGGCGAGCGGACGACCCGGTGCGGGACGTCGGGAGGGGAGAGCGTCGACATCAGGACACCCGGATGCGCGGGTCGAGCGCAGCATTGAGAAGGTCGGCGAGGAGGGTGAGGATCGCGTAGGACGTGGCGATGACGAGGAGGATCGCCTGGATCACCTCGATATCCGCGCGCTGGATCGATTCCCAGGCGAGGTAGCCGAGCCCGCGCAGCGAGAAGATCGACTCGATGACGATGGACCCGCCGAGCATGAAGCCGAGCTGGACGGCCGCCAGCGAGACAACGGGAACGATCGCGTGGCGCAGCCCGTGGCGGATGACGACGCGCCAGGGGGACAGACCATAGGCGCGCGCGGTGCGAACGTGGTCCGATGTCAGGACATCCATCATGCCGGAGCGGGTGAGCCGCATGATTTCGGGCGTCGCATAGTATCCGAGCGCGATGGCGGGCATGATGAAATGCTGCCACGTCGCGTCGCCCGAGATCGGCAGGACGCGGAAGTAGACGCCGAAGACGTACATCAGCGCCAGCGCGAACAGGAACGACGGCAGCGCCTGCCCGAGCACGGCGAGCGACAGGGCGAACCGGTCGATGACGGTGTTGGGGGCCAGCGCCGCCGCGACGCCGAGGGGGATCGAGAGGACCAGGGCGAAGGCGAGCGCCGAGACGCCGAGCTTGACCGTGACGGGCGCGTACTCGGCGAGGACGTCCGTGACCTCGGTGCGCAGATAGTAGGAGCGGCCGAAGTCGCCGGAGAGCAGCCGGCCGATCCAGTCGAAGTACTGCACGACGAGCGGGCGGTCGAAACCGTATGTCCGCGCGACGGCCGCGACGTCGGCGGGGGAAGCACCCTCGCCGGCCATCGCGGCTGCCGGATCGCCGGACAGGTGGACCAGCATGAACGCCACGATCGACGTCACGGTGACGACAAGCACCGTCACGAGCAGTCGCCTCAGGATGTAGAGGGCCATCGAACCTCCGGGGCGGGCGGCCTCGATCGGGCGCGGGGCGTGCGGGCCTCAGGCTCCGCACGCCGGGGCCCGGCCGGAGGGGCCGGGCGGGCGGACCCTACTTCCAGCTGCCGAGATAGAAGTGCGCCATCTCGTCGTCGGTGATCGGATACTGGAAGTCGGAATTGAACGCGTAAGTCCGACCGTAGACAAACAGGGGGATATAGTAGGCCTCGTCAGCGATCTTGCCAAGCGCCCTGGCGTACAGCTCGTTGCGCCTGTCGCTGTCCGTCTCCCTCTCCGCTGCGGCGAGCCAGTCCATCACCTCCTCGTCGCGGGCGTAGTCGTCGCTCGACCCCTGGAAGTAGTGTCCGGTCGACGCGGAGGCGTCCAGGATGCCGTTGGAGCCGAACGTGAGGTGCGCGATCGCCGTCTGGTCATCCACGATCAGGGGCCGCAGCGCACGCCACTGGAGAAACTGCAGGTCGCCGTCGATGCCGACGTCGCGCAGGTAGTTCAGGACCGCTTCGGAGTACGGCCGGTCGCGGTAGGCGTGGAACGGCGTCGAGAAGCCGTCCGGATAGCCGGCCTCCGCGAGGAGTTCGCGCGCCTTGTCGGGATCGTACTCGTACTGCGTGACGTCGGTCGTGCAGCCGGCCTGCACCGGCACGCAGATGGACCTCAGCACCGCCGAGCCTTCGCCGACGATATTCGTCGCGATCGCCTCGCTGTCGATGGCGTGGGCGACCGCCTGGCGGACGCGCCTGTCGGTGAACGGGTTTTCGCCGGTGCGTCCTGCCGCGTCGAGCGCGAGGAAGGACATGCGCATCGTCGCCGCGCCTTCGACGGTGACGTTCGGCATCGCGGCCAGCATGTCCGCGTTCTCCGGCGGCACACTCCAGATCCAGTCGACGCCGCCCGTCACGAGCTCGGCGAGCTGCGTCTCCGGGTCCTTGATGGTGCGGTAGACGATGGTGCCGATCTGCGGCTGGCCCTTGGGGCTGCCCTCGAAGTAGTCCTCGTTCTTCACGAGCGTCAGCGACTCGCCGGGCTTATAGTCCGCGAGCCTGTAGGGACCCGTGCACACGGGCAGCACCGCCCCCCAGTCGCGCCGCGTCGTCCCGTCAGCGCCCGGCACCACGGGGGCGTCCTCGTAGTGCCCTTCGGGGAAGATCGGCGAGGTGCCTGTCAGGTACTCGAACGCGGCCGGCGTCGGCGCCTTGGCGTGGATGCGCACGGTGGTCGGATCGACCGCCTCGACATGGTCGATCCAGTCGACGATGACGCGCAGCTTCATGTCGGAATCGGGCGCGGCCACATGATTGAGCGTGTACGCGACGTCGGCAGCATCGAAGTCCGAGCCGTCGTGGAACTTGACACCCTCGCGCAGCTTCAGCTCCAGCGTGGTGTCGTCGATCCACTCCCACGACGTGGCGAGCAGCGGCTGGTACTCGTTCGTCAGCGGGTCCCGGTGGATCAGGCTGTCGCACTGAGCGTAGGTGTTGATCAGCGCCTCGCGCTGGTTGCCGTAGTAGATGTCCGGCGTGTCCATCTCTGTGGAGGTGGTCCAGGTGAAGGTGTCGTCGGCCTTGCCAGCGAGGACGGGCGACGCGGCGAGCACGGCGAGGCTCGCGGCGGACAGTAGCGTTCTGACGTGCATCGGGCGTCCTTTCATCGGATGGGTGTCGGTCGGGGCGACGGTGCGGGCACCGGCAACTCCAGCCACGAGGCCTCGCCGCAGTGGATCGCAATCCGGGGCGGGCGTCCATGGGGAATGGGGACGTAGTGGTCGGCGTCCGCCCCGGCGACCGAGAGGCGGATGCGGCTGCCGGCGGCGAACCTCCACGAGGTCGGAAGCAGCGCGAACCTCATGACTGCCGGCTCACCCGGCGAGAGGGGCTCGGCGTTCGCGCGGGTGAAGTCGCGGAAGGGCCACGAGCAGACCTGGCGCGGGTCCGGCTCGGCCAGCCTGCGGTGGAGGGCCCTGAGGCAGCCCTCCGTCACGTAGCGCACCGCTCCGCCCGCCTCGACTTCCGAGAGGTAGACGAACAGGACGGCGTCGCCCTGGTCCGCGCTGACGGTCACGTTGACGACAGGGTGGCCGGTGACCTCCAGCGGCGCCTCGAGCGGGGCCGAGGTGAAGTCGGGCAGGCCGTCGATACGCTCCCGCCAGTCTGCGTGATACTCCGTCGTGGCGATGGCGGCGAGGCGCTCGTGGCGCGTGTTGCGGCCGGTTCCGCGGGCGTAGTCGGCGCGGAACCTGACGGTGCCGCCTTCGCTCGCCTCGCCGAGGGAGCCGTCGGCCGACAGGTGGAGCCTTCTCTCCCCCGTCAGCGGCGGCCAGGCGTCGGCCGCGTGCCAGGCCTCCTCGTGCAGCGCGAAGTAATGGACCGGCGCCTCGTCGCCGAGGCCGGTGTCGCGGCCCATGAGGTAGGTGTCGAAGAAGCGCAGAAGCTCGGCGTCGAGAGGAAACTGCGCCGCCGTCGCCTGTCGCCATGGCGAGACGTTCGTGCGCGCGCCGTGGTCCCACGGGCCGAGCAGGAGATGCTGCCGGTTCGCCAGCGTGAGGTGCCGGACGATGGACCCGTTGGCAAAGCCTGCCCCGTCCATCCAGCCAGAGACGTTGTAGATCGCGCAGTCCGGGCGGATTCCGTCGGCATAGTGATACGGGCTGAAGGAGAAGGCCCCGAACGTCGGGTCGTATGGGAGGACCGAGTCGGCGAAGGGAAACTCGCCGATGAAGTCCGCCATGCGGAAGTTGGCGCGGTGCTCCTCCACGGCCTCGGCGACGAGCGTGCCGTCGTCTCCGTCCACCGGTGCGGGACCGCGGTAATCCGGGTGGCCGAAGTAGGCGGTCTCGGCGAGGATGTCGCGGCGGTCGTGGTCGAGCCCGATCATCAGCCGGTCGTAGGCGTGCGGCAGTTCGCTCATGCGCACGCCGCCCGGGTACTGGTGGTCGGCCCACGTGTTCCACACGGCGAAGAGTGGCGCGATCGCCTTCACCGCCGGGTGTCCGGTGGTCGCGAGGAACAGCGCCGCGGCGCCGAGATAGGAGATGCCGGTGGCACCGATGATGCCGTTCGACCATGGTTCGGCGACGATCGCATCCGCGACCTCGCGAAAGTCCTCGCGCTCGGTCGGCGAGCGGAACCCATCGCGGGTGCCGAAGCTCGCGCCGGTCCCGCGCACGTCGACCACCACCACGGCGTAGCCGTAGGGCACGAACGCATCGCGGTAGCGCGCGGCGTTTGGCGTCGGCTCGGCATCCGATCCCGGCGCGACGGCGAAGCGGCGGTAGTATGGTGTAAGAACAAGGATCGCGGGCACGCCCCCGGCCGGACGATCGCCCTCCGGCAGGTAGACGTCCATCGCGAGACGGCAGCCGTCCCGCATCCTCACATGGCGCGAGATCGGCGGCGCTACGGTGAACTGGCGCTCCCGGGTGGCCCGGTATGCGGACGGCGTCACCGTCCATGCCGCCGTCTCGGCGTCGCTGTCGGACATCGGCGGCGGCTCGCCTCCCTGTCTGGCCCCGGATCGTTGATCGCGACCCATGGTAAGCGGCAGGCCACTTGCGTCAATTGCCTAATCCGTTGATCTTCATGCGCTTGGCGCAATCAAGGAGCAGCCGTGAACGTCAAGGGAATGGAAGCACTGCGGGCGTTCATGGAAGGCGGTTCGCTGCGCGAAGCCGCCGAGCGCCTGCACCGCACACAGCCGCAGGTCAGCCGGCTCCTCGCCGCGCTCGAGGACGACGTGGGCTTTCCGCTTTTCGACCGGGAGAAGCGCCGCCTCGTCCCGACGCAGGAGGCGCGCGAGCTCTACGCCAGCATAGAGAACGCCCTCCTCGGCCTCGACGAGGCCCGTCACGCCGCGCGGCGCCTGCGCGAGCATCAGCACCAGCACGTGCGCGTGCTCACCGCCCCCCATGTCCACAACGCTCTTCTCGCGGACGCGATCGCCACGGTGACCGCCGAGTTCCCGGGTTTTTCCGCAAGCATCGATTCACGCTCGCGGCTCGACATCGAGCTGTGGCTCGGCAAGTTCGCGTTCGACCTCGGCATCACGGTCCTGCCGATCGAAAACCCGACCCTTTCGGTCGAGCCGCTCGTCTCGGTCGACATCGTGGCCGTCATGCACCGCGACCACCCCCTCGCCGAGCGCGAGGCGGTCCACATCGACGACCTCGTTGGTGTCCCGATGATCGCCAACGCGCGGCGAACGGTCATGCGCCAGCTGCTGGAGGCCGGTTTTCGAAAGATCGGAGCAACGCCGACCGTCCGGCTGGAGACGCCCAACGGAGCGGTCGCGTGCGAGCTCGCCGCGCGCGGGCTGGGCATCGCGCTGGCGGACGGGTTCGTCGCCCGCTCGAACATGCGGCCCGGCCTCGTCGCGCGCAGGTTCATCCCGCGGACGACCCTCGGCTACGTTCTGATGTTTCCGACGGCACAGAAGCGGACGGCCGCCGTCGACCGCCTCGCCGAGCTCGTCCGCCTGACCGCGCGGCGCGAGGCGGCCGCCCCGATCGAGAACGTCGGCGCCGCGGCCTGACGGACCCGACGGCCGTGCTGATCCGCTCGAGACCTGCCGGGGACCTCTGCGCCGCGCCGATCGGGAGTGTGAAGCCGGACTTGCGCTCGCCGCAACGACAGCTGCGTGAAACGCGATTGACCGGGCCCGTCCGCTGTGGATCCTGCGGGCGGCGCCGAAGCGCCCGATCCGTCCGCGCCCTCGCGGGCCCGCCGAAGGACAGTCCCGTGAGCCGCGACGCCACCATCCGCCACGCCACCGATCATTTCGATTCCGGCGCCTTCCGCGACACGCTCGCCCGCCGCCTCGCGATCCCGACGGAGAGCCAGAACCCCGAACGCGCCGCCGAGCTGGAACGCTACCTCGCCGACGAGATGATGCCGGAACTCGAGGCGCTCGGCTTCGCGACGGAGATCCTGCACCACGAAAAGGCGACCGGGCCTTTCCTCATCGCCGAGCGCATCGAGGACGGCGCCCTGCCGACGGTCCTCGGCTACGGCCACGGCGACGTGGTGCGCGGACAGGACGAGATGTGGGACGAGGGCCTTTCGCCGTGGACGCTGAACGAGCGATCCGGGCGCTGGTATGGCCGGGGTGTCGCCGACAACAAGGGCCAGCACTGCGCCAACATCGCCGCGCTGCGGGCCGTCCTCGAGACGAACGGCAGGCTCGGCTTCAACGCGAAGTACCTCATCGAGATGGGGGAGGAGGTCGGCTCGCCGGGCCTGCGGGAATTCTGCGCCGACCACCGCGACCGCCTCGCCGCAGATGCGCTCATCGCCTCGGACGGGCCTCGCCTGACCGCCGAACGGCCGACGCTCTTTCTCGGCTCGCGCGGCGGCGTGAACTTCGACCTGTGGATCGACGCGCGTGAGGGCGGGCGGCATTCGGGCAACTGGGGCGGGCTCCTGTCGAACCCGGCGGTCCAGCTTGCGCACGCCATCGCGACACTCGTCGGCCCGACCGGCCAGATCCGCATTCCCGAGATGGTGCCGCACGACGTGCCGGAGGCGGTCCGACGGGTGCTTGCGGACTGCGACGTGACGGCGGGGCCCGAAGGGGCCGAGATCGAGGCCGATTGGGGCGAGCCGGGCCTCACGCCGAGCGAGCGCGTGTTCGGTTGGTGCGCGCTGGAGGTGCTGGCATTCGAGGCGGGCACGCCGAAGGCGCCGGTGAACGCGATCCCGCCGCGGGCATGGGCGCGGCTCCAGCTGCGCTTCGTGGTGGATGTCGACCCGTTCGCCGTGATCCCGGCCGTCAGGCGCCATCTCGACCGCCACGGTCTCGGCATGGTCGAGGTCGCGCTCTCGAAGGAGGCGATCTTCGAGGCGACGCGGCTCGACCCGGACGATCCGTGGGTCTCGTGGGCGGCGACGTCGATGAGCGAGACGACGGGCAAGCGGACGGCGATCCTGCCAAATCTCGGCGGCTCCCTCCCGAACGATGCCTTCTCCGCCATTCTCGGCATGCGCACGATCTGGGTGCCCCACTCCTACCCTGGCTGCTCGCAGCACGCACCGAACGAGCATCTCCCGCCCGAGATCATTCGCGAGGGGCTTGCCATCATGGCGGGCCTCTACCACGACCTCGGACACGCACCGCCGCCACGCTGAAGACCAACGCGGGGCGCTCGACCTTCAGCCATTGGCGATGCCGCACTGCGGGACAGTGCACGAAGTCGCGCCGCCGGAGGAGGGCCATGCGGATTTCGGCAAGCTCGTCGCAGTGGCGGCGGACATGGGGAGTTCTGCACACACCAGCCGTGACTCCCATGAGACCGAGACGCAGCCGACGCCCGAGACGCTCCGGCAGACCGCAACGCATAGGGGAACTTCCGGGGCGAGAAAATCTCGGACACCGCCCCTCCGCCCGCACGTCTTCGGCGACCTGCTGAAGCATCCGAGCGGTGGTGCGCGTTGCGCTACAATGGCCAGAGGATCAGCAGGAGAGGGATGCTGACGACGGTCACCAGCACTGTGAGCGGCAGGCCGAGTTTCCAGTAGTCGCCGAAGCCAAAGCCGCCGGGGCCGAGGATCAGGGTGTTGTTCTGGTGCCCGATCGGGGTGAGGAACGCGCATGAGGCACCAATGGCGACGGCCATCAGGAAGCTGTCACGATTGACATCGAGCCAGGCGGCGATGCCGATGGCGATCGGGCACAGCACCGCAGCAGTCGCAGCGTTGTTCATCACGCTCGACAGCAGCATCGTCGTGACCAGCACGACCGTCATCGCGGCAACCGCATTGCCCTGCGCCAGCGTCTCGACAAGGAAGCGCGACAACAGCTCGGCCGCGCCCGTGGACTGCATCGAGCTCGCAACCGGAAACAGGGCGCCAAGAAGCACGATCACAGGCCAGTCGATCGCGGAATAGACCTGTCGTGGCGGGACGGTGCGCAGCAGCATGGACGCGATCAGCCCCAGCGTGAAGGCCGCAGCCGCCGACAGGAACCCGACGCTTGCAAGGCCGACCGAACCGATCATGATCGCGCCCGCGATGATCGCCATGCGCTTGTCGGGGATGCGCAACCGACGCTCGCCCAGCGGCACGCAACGGGTTTCGCTGATGAAGTCGGCCACGAGCTCAGCCGGACCCTGCATCAGCAGCAGATCGCCCGGGTTCAGCGCCATCGTGCGCAGGCGCGCGCGCGGGGGCTGGCCGTCGCGCGAGACCGCCAGGAGGTTCAGCCCGTAGCGCGTGCGCAGCCGCAAGTCGGTGGCCGAACGCCCGACGATGCTCGAGCCGGGCAGCACGACGAGTTCACGCAGGACGACATCCTCGTTTCGCTTGCCGTCGGCGTCATCCGAGTCCTCGTCGGCGTCATCCGCGACCTTGGAGAACCTTGCCGGACTCGCTCGGTCCTGTCGGTTCCCGTCGTCGTCCGCCGAGCGGGATTCCTGCTCTTCCAGCTCGATTCCGAAGGCCGACAGCGCCTTGGCCAGGGCTTCCACATTCGCCTCCAGAACCAGGATGTCACCGGCGCGGATCTGCCGGCCGCCATGGGGCGCGGTCATGCGCACCTCGTTGCGCACAAGGCCCACGATCTGCAGATCGCTGTCCTCGGTCTCGCGCTCGAACGCCCGCAGGGACAGGCCCACCGCCTTGCTGCCCTCCGGCACACGCACCTCGGTGAGATAGGGGCCCGTGTCGAAATCATCGGCGGCCGATGTCTTGCGTGCTGGCACCAGACGCCAGCCGACAAGCACCACGAAGGCGATGCCCGCCAGCGCCACGGCAACTCCCACCCGTGCGAAGTCGAACATGGCGAAATGCCCCAGGCCCGCCTGGTCCCGAAAGCCCGAGACGATCAGGTTCGGCGGCGTGCCGATCAGCGTGATCATTCCGCCGAGCATGGTGCAGCCGGCCAGCGGCATCAGCACCTGTCCGGGCGTCATGGCGAGCCGGCTCGAGAGCTGCGCCGCGACCGGCATCAGGAGCGCCATCGCGCCGACGTTGTTCATGAATCCCGACAGGAGCGCGCCCAGCGTCATCAGCGTGGCCATGCCGGTGAGGCGGCCGGCCTCTCGCGGCAGCACCGTGCGCGCCAGCCAGTCCACCGCGCCCGTCACTTGCAGGCCCTGGCTGAGCACCAGTACACAGGCGACCGTGATGACGGCGGGATGTCCGAAGCCCGAGAACGCATCCGCCGACGGAACCAGCCCCGCCACGACGCAAGCCATCAAGGCGAGCAGCGCCACGAGATCATGCCGGAACCGCCCCCAGACGAAGAGCGCTATCATCGCGGCAAGAATGGTGAGGATGAGGAATTGCGGCGTCGTCATGAAAAGGCCTCGTGCAACTGGATCGCTTCGGCAGGTTCGCGGCGTGGAGGCATCATTCGGGCTCGTCTCCACGCTTTCACGCGATGGGCATCCTGGAGCTGGAGGAGGGCCATCGAATACGCCCGCGCAGTTTCGACCGAGCATACATGTCGTGGGGTGTCTCCGGACGAGTGGGCGTCGCCGCCGGCCGAGGAGGGCATGAAGTCATGATAGCGGCGGACCCGCCGACGTCGATCTCGCCGAGGTCTTCAGGCGAGAGCGTGACCCTGATCTCTCACTTGTATCGCGGCGAGATCGCGCGCATGGCCGGGTGGCGCGACCGGATAGACCGGACGAGCAACTGGGCGATCACGGCCACCGGCGCCATGCTGTCGCTGTCGTTGTCGACGCCCACGTCGCATCACAGCGTCATCATCTTCGCGATGCTCCTGGTCCTGCTCCTGCTCCTGATCGAGGGGCGCCGGTACCGCTTCTTCGACGTCTACCGGCGGCGGGTGCGGGCACTCGAGCGGCACTATTTCGCCGAGCTCCTGGACCCCAGGGCCGCCGCGGGCGATGCGTGGCGCGTCTCGCTGGCCGACGACCTGCGCGTCCCGCGCTTCAGGATAAGCCTCCGCGAGGCGATCACGCGCCGCCTCAGGCGGAACTACGCCTGGATGTTCCTCATCCTGCTCCTCGCCTGGCTCCTCAAGATCACGGCGCCGGTCCTCCAGCCGGAAGGGGCCGATGCGAACCGCGACCACGCCCTCGGGAGCATCGTCGCCGGCGCTTCTGCCGGTGCCCTGCCGGGCTGGCTCGTGCTGTCCTTCGTCGCGACGCTCTACGCGATCATCGTGGTCGTGCTCCTCGGCCGCTCGCCCCCTGTCGACGTGGACGATGGCAGGGTCCATGTCTGACGGCAGACGCCTTGCGGTCGTCGTCTCCGATGAGCCACCATCGACGACTTTCGGGCAGACGCCATTCCCGTTCCTGCAGCGGTGAGAACCGTCGGCATCTTTGGGGCGTGATGGCTTCAGCGGCACGATGTCGAGACTTCTTCGTGAAGGAAACGCGAAAAGGGCGGCCGAGACGGCCGCCCTTCCCCTTCCCTATCTGCCGCGGTCGTATTACGCGGCACCGTCCATGTCGAGGATCTGGATCTCCACGCGGCGGTTCTGCGGCGAGCGCTCTTCCTCGAGGTTCCGGTCGGTCACCTCGGGGTTCTGCTGCCCGAGGGCGCGCGTGCGGATCCTGTCCTGCGAGACGCCCATGTCGATGAGGGCAGCCGCGACCGCCTCCACGCGATCCTCGGAAAGGGCCATGTTGTAGTCGGCCCCGCCGATCGGGCTCGCATACCCGGTGAGGAACACGGCGGCATCCTCGTGGCCCTCGACCTCCTCGACCACCTCTGCAAGCACGTCGTCGCGCGCATCGTCCGTGACGGTGGCGTCATCGAACGCGAACTCCACCTCGAACGCGGCGATCGCCTCGACGCCCGCAAGGGCGATCTCGTCCATCTCGGCGATGACGATCCGCGGCTCCTCCTCGGCGTCGACGCTCACCTCGGCGCCCTCGCCCTCGCGGGTGGCTGAGACGGCGGCACCCTCGGCAAGATCGGACGTCACCGCGGCCTCGCCCTGCTCGACCTCCACCGAAGCGGCGCCCTGGGCGACGTTCACCTCCGGCGCGCCCTGCTCGACGTCGACGGTCGGCTCGGCCTGCGAGACGTCCACCTGCGGCTCGCCCTGCCGGACCGAGACCTCCGGCTCACGCTCGTCGATCGCGACGCGCGCCTCGGGCTGCACGACCTCGACCTCCGGCTGACGCTGGGTGACCTCGACCTCGGGCCGCGCCTGCTCGACGTCGACGGTCGGCTCGGCCTGCGCGACCGCGACCTCGGGCTGCGCCGCCTCCACCCTCACCTCGGGCTCGGGCTGCACGACCTGAACCTCGGGCTCGGGCTGGTCGACGCGGATGGTCGGCTGCGGCTGCGCGATCTCCACCTCCGGCTGGTACTGGCGGATCGTCACCTCGGGCTCGGGCTGCTCGATGCTGACTTCGGGTCGCGTCTGGCGGACGGCAATGTCGGGCTGCGCCTGCTGGACCTCGACGTCCGGGGACGGCTGCGTCACCTCGACCTCGGGCGCCTCAGCCTCGACATCGACCTCGGCCTCGGGCTGGGTGACGTCCACCTCCTGGCGGGGAGCGGCGACGGCGACGTCCGAACGGGGCTGACGCACCTCGATCTCCGGCGCGCGCTGCGCCACGTCGACGTCGGTCGCCTCCTGCTCGACCGCGACCCGGGCCTCGCGCTCGGCGACGGCCACCTGCGCGGGGGTGGTCTCGACGGTGACCTCGGTGCGCTCGGCCTCCGCGACCATCAGATCGAGTTCCTCGACGCGGGCGATGGCAGCCTCGTCGGTGGCGCCGGGGATCACGACGCCCTCTTCGGCGATCGCGGTCTGGACGTCCGCGAGAACCGCATAGCATTCGCCGTCGGTTTCGCCCGCGGCGAGAAGATCATCGACGCGACCCTCGAACATGTCCTCGATGGTGTCGAAGGACTCGTCCGCGCGGACCGTTTCGATGAACGCGCGCACCTCCGCCTCGCACGACTGCTCCTGGGCTGCCGCGGGAATGGCGAGCGCGAGGGCCGATGTGGCCAAAAGGGCTGATCTCAAGACACGCATAAGATACGTCCTCCTTGTCTTGGGGGTTCACACAAACAATCTCGGAAGTCACCTGAGGTTCCTATAATAAAATTTCGATATCATAACGGCAAGCTTATAGTAGAAGCAACCGTTGAGGCGTGACGTCATGAAGGTTGTTCAGGGAGTTGTTCGGGCGCTGGCGTGAGGCGGCGATCGGGACGAGACGCTGGTCGAGACGAAACGCTGGTCGGGACGAGACGGTGGTAGAGCGCCGTTCCCGATGCCACTCCGCCGGCGGGATCTTCCGTCAAGCCTGTGCGGCCTTGCGCTGAGGCTCCGGTGCCGGTCCAGCGCTCGCGCCTGGCGCGCTCCTCGACGAATGCCGCCGCTGATCGGATCAACCGCGAGCAGGAACATGTCGCCGTCCTCCTCCGCGACGGCGCGGTCGTCTGCGCTCCTCCTGCCGCTGGAAGATGGCGATGTCCGGGAGGTCTCGTCAGGGTCCCGTTGTCGATGCTCGATGTTCAGAGAGCGCCACTTCGGCATGATGTCGCTTCAATAGAAAAAAAAGGGCGACCGAGGGCCGCCCTTCCGTCACAAGCTCCCGAGCGGCTTCTGATCAGCCCTCGTATTCTGGATAATCCTCGACCTGCTCCTCGGTCGCCTCGATATAGACACGCCAGTCGCGACCGCGGTAGATCGTGACCTCGTCGATCGGCACCGCGATATCGCGGTCACCGATGTCCCACAGCCCCCCGACACTCATCCGCAGGTACGTCGGGGAGTCGCCCGCTCCGAGAAGGACGTCGTCGACGCCGCCGATGCGCTCCATCGTGATCGAGGAGAAGACACCCTCGCCTTCGAGATCCTCGAGCGTCGCCGCGTCTTCGTCTCGCCAGTCGTACATCTCATAGCCTTCGATCGGCGTCGTCGGCGCAACGAATCTTATGTCGGTCTCGGGAACCGCGGTTGTCTGGTCCTGCGCGAGAACAGGAGAGGCGAGCAGCGCAACGGCACTGATTGCAGCAAGGATCCGCATGGTAACCTCCGGATTTCGTGGGTTCAGGCGGCGTGAAGCCGTATGGCCTCAATGGAGGGCGGCATGGATCGTTCCCTGACGGCCCGCGAGCCACTGCACGGGAATCGGCGTCGCGTCGAGCGGCCTCGTCTTCGTGTTCCTCGCGAGAATGTGGAGCTGTTCCGGAGCGAGGGTGTTCCACCCGGCGGCTTCACGCACGACAGGATTCCTTGCCCCACCGCCCTCGAGCGCCGATCATGGCCCTCGCCTTCGTCGAACATGCTCGAAGGTGATCTGTTCGCAGAGGAACCTTTGACGGTTCGACGCCGGATGCCGGCGGATTACGGGATCAAGCCGCACTTCATGAGGCGTTCGAACCCGTGACGGTTCTCGAAGGCACCTGGCAGTTGCCAACGCTCGGAAATGGATCGCGAGGCGACGACCGAGCTGCCGGAAGGCAGCTTCACCATCATGGCGCCTGGTAAACCTGTGTTCGGCTGCACATCAAGAAGAATCGGAACTCGGCCCTGATGTGGCCGCAGATGGCTGGAGCCGGCGCCAGGGCGAGTTCGCGAACGCCCCGGCCGGGAAGGTGGGAGCGCGCTTCAGTTCGACGTCAGCTGGGGGGGAACGACAAGCGCTCCAGCCGGCAGAGGTGGGACCGCCTCCGGGGCGATCGCGGCATCGGCGACGACGCCCTCGCTGTTCGTCTGCGGACCGACGGGTCCCGGCTGCACGGTCGGCGGGCCGTCGCCTCCGTCCGCCATGGCTCTTCTGGCCGCTTCGGCGATGCGGCGCGTCTCGTCCGCCGGAAGGCGCGAAAGGACGGTGCTCGCAAGCGGGCCCTCGACCCAATGGGCCGACGAGACCCCGTCCCGCTCCAGCTCGACGATGGAGCCCGGACGATTGTCCCAGCGCGGTGCGAGGAAGAGGCTGAACGTCGTGCCCGCGTCCCCGGCATAGTCGAGACGAACCACCTGATCGTCCGGCCCGAAACTGATCTGTCGCTTTTCAACGACGGCATAGCCGAGGGCCGACAGGTCGGGCACGCCGAGCCGGATCTCGATCTCGTCGCGCAGCCAGCCGAGCGGACGGCCGGCCGCGACAGCCGCATCGATCACGCGGGCCTCCGGCCTGCTCGGCCGTTCGGCCGTGAAATCCTCGAAGCTGCGCGAGATCAGCGTCTCCACGGCACGATCCGCATCGCTTCGCTCGCCGAGCAGCCAGCCGCCCGCCCCCGCCAGCGTCAGGACGAGTGCGCCGCACGCAGCGCGCAAGGCGACCGGCGCGACGCGGCGCGGCCTCGGCTCGAGCGCGGCGATGAGGCGAGGCGGCACCGGCTCGGCGAGCCGGCCGTCATAGGCCGCCCGCAGCGCGGCGTTCTGTGCCGCGTAGGCGCTCATGCGCGCGGCAAGCTCCGGATTGCGCCGCAGGTCGGCTTCGAGTGCCTGCCTGAACGCGGGATCGCCGTCGAGCTGGCCGTCGACCGTTGCAAGGAGGTCGCGCTCGTCGTCGCGGTCGTTCATGTCACTTCACCCTGCGAAGGTGGGCCGTCGGCGGCCGCGCTGGCTCGGCGGGCTCGATCGGGCAAAGCTCGCGCAGCCGCTCGCGCCCGCGCGCGATCCGCGACCGGAGCGTGCCGATCGGAATGCCGAGGATCGACGAAGCCTCGTCATAGGCGAGCCCCTCGATCGCCACCAGCGCGATCGCGGCCCTCTGCTCCGCCGGCAGTCGCGCCATCGCCACGGCGATCTCCTTGTACTCGAGCCGGATGTCCTGCGAAGAGGGCTCGGCCTGCTCGGGCACGACATCGATGTCCACCTCGTCTCGCCGGCGCCGTCGATGGGCCGACTGGTTGAGGAAGACATTGTAGAGGATGCGATAGAGCCAGCTGCGGAGGCTGCCACGACGACGCCAGAGGTGACGCTTGCGAATGGCGCGCTCAAGGGTGTCCTGCACGAGATCGTCCGCGAGCACCGGATCGCCGACCAGCGCGAGCGCGTAACGCCTGAGGCGCGGGATCTCGCGGGCGATCAGCCATTTCGTGTCCGTCACGCAACATCTCCTTGAACCCGCGATCCCGTCGGTCAGACAGGGGGACCTTCCGAAAAGTTCCGCCTGCGCGCGATCGCCGCCCCTTGCCGAGGTCGCGGAACCAGATCGGCCGGTCGCCTGTCTCATCGACATCCGGCGCACGACATCGTCGCCGGATCGGACAGGAAACAGGAGACAGATCCGATGGCAACCAGCCGCTCGACCAGTGTCGCCCTCGCCGCAGTCGTTGCGATGGGGCTCGGGACCGCAAGTGTGCCGGCCCTCGCCACCCCCGCCGAGTCGTTCCAGGTGGCCCAGGCAGAACCGTTCGCCGACGAGAAGCTCGAAGCGTTCGTCGTCGCGATGCTGGAGGTGGACGAGATCCGGCTTTCGTACATGGAAGCGGTCGCCGAGGCCGACAACGAGCAAACGCGCGCCGGACTGATCGAGACGGCCCAGCAGGAGATGGTGCAGGCGATCGAGGAGACGCCCGGCATCACCGTCGACGAGTACACCGAGATCGCCAACACCGCGCAGACCGACCCCGAGTTCGCCGGGCGGCTCAGCCGCATGCTCGAGGCGGAGGTGCGCGAGTAGCGCCATTGCCGACGCCATGTCCGGCCGGGCCGTGCGGCAAGGCGCAACGCAAGGCCCGGCCAGGCCGTTGCCTGGTTATCTTGACGGATCGGCCGGACGCCCGGGACGAGGCCCATCGCAGCGCACCGTGACCGGAGAACGCGACGGGTCGCGCTGCGGGAGCCCGTCATGGCGACTGAACAGGAGGACACGATGACAAGACTTCTTGTAACGAGCGCGCTGGTCGGCTCGCTGTTCGCCGGGGGCGCATGGGCGCAGGACGCCACCGCGCCCGATCAGGCCCCGGACGCGGCAGCTGTTGCGGACGATGCAGCTCCCGAGCTGATCCGGCGCAACCAGGACGACAGCGAGTTGCGCGTCGACTGGATCAGCGGAAGCACCGTCACGTCGCCGATGGGTGAGACGATCGGACAGGTCGAGGATCTCATCATGGACCAGGAGAGCAACGAGATTACCGCCGCGATCATCGCGGTCGGCGGTTTTCTCGGCTTCGGCGCGAAGCAGATCGCCGTGGAGTGGCAGGAGCTCCAGGTCGATCATGACGCGGAAGAGATCACGCTCGATCTCACCCGCGAGGAGGCCGAAGAGGCGCCCGCGTACGCATTCCGCGACCGCGAGCGCCCGCCGGCACCGGCTGCTCCGGCGACTGACACAGGGACCGGGACCGGCATGGGTGGTCAGACGGGCGGCGGCATGGCGACGCCTCCGCCGCAGTAGACGACGAGCGTCGTCCGCATCGCGGGTCCTCGTCATCCGCGTCGTCGCGGACAACTCACCCGGCGGGCGCTGCTCGCCGGGCTCTTCCGGCCCGGCCATGACTGCCCGTGGACACGAGGGCCGCGCCGTCGCCAGAGTGACCCCGCGGTCCTCCGGCAACCGCGACCGCGGACGACCACCGGCAGCCGCCCGGTTCCTTCTGCCGCCCGGTTGAGGCACTCGTGCCCGTACGTCGGCACGGGAACGCATCCGACGGCTGTGCGCTCGGAGCTTGCCGTTGCACACGAGGGCCGCCTCGCCCTCTATGCCACCATCGAGGCGGCGAGCGCCGGTGCTGCCGGCAAGGCGGAGACGGCGGCGAAGAGCGTCCGCTTCATCACCGAAATGTCGGCCGGCATCGACGCGATCGAGGACCTCGTCCGCGCCGTCCGCGAACTCGCCGAGGCCGACGACACCCTCGCCCGCCGGTCCGACGCCTTCCCGCCCGTCCTGCAAACATCGACCCGACTCCGAAGGCGCGATGGCGCCGGCGGGGCCGACGCCGCCGGCATCTTCGCGCCACTGTCACAGTTATGCTGCACTGCACTCGCGACGATTTCGCGGGGAACGCAAGGGCTCGCTCGCCGGCAAGAAGGCGCTCGTGGTCGGGATTGCCAACGAGCACTCCATCGCGTGGGGCTGCGCCCGCGCCTTCGCCGCGGAAGGGGCCGACCTCGCGCTCTCCTGACTCAACGAGAAGGCCGAGCCGCACGTGCGCCCGCTCGGCGAGGCGCTCGGCGCCTCCATCCTCATGCCCCTCGACGTGCGTGAGCCGGGCGAGCTCGAGGCCGTCTTCGCCGCCATCGCCGAGCGCTGGGGCCGGCTCGACATCCTCCTTCACTCCATCGCTTTCGCCCCGAAGGAAGACCTCCACGGCCGCGTGGTGGACGCCTTCGCCACCGGCTTCGCGCCCGCGATGGACGTCTCCGTCCACTCCTTCCTCAGGATGATCCGCCTCGCCGAGCCGCTGATGGCGGACGGCGGATCCTGCCTCACCGTCTCCTTCCAGGGCGCGACGCGGGTGGTCGAGCACTACAACATCATGGGACCCGTGAAGGCCGCGGTCGAGGTCGGCCCGTCGGGCATCCGCGTCAACGCCCTGTCGCCGGGTCCGATGATGACGCGCGCCGCCTCCGGCATCGACGCCTTCGACGAGCTCCGCGGCGAGGCTGCCGCGCGCGCGCCCACCCACCGCCTCGCGACCCTCGACGACGTCGGCGCCTATGCCGCTTTCCTCGCTTCCGACGGCGCCCGGAACGTCACCGGCGTCGTCCACCCCATCGACGGCGGCTACGCCATCGTCGACTGACGGAGACCTCATGACCCGCCACGTCATCGTTCCGGGGACGGACCCGGTGCTCGCCGCCTTCGCGGAGGCTGCGACGGGGCATCCCGCAGCGCGCCTCGGCGAGGCCATCGAGGCCCTCCGCCACGCCTCCGACGGGACCGAGATCCTGCTCAACGCGGCTTCCCGGCATGCGAGCACGATCGCGCGGACCCACGGGGAGCGCGTCCGCGGGTCCCTCGAGAGCCTGCGCGACGTGACGCTTTCCCTGCAGGGCGAGGGGCGGCAGGATCTCGCCACCGCGTTCGCCGAGTACCTGCGCGACGCCGCCGAGCGCTGGTCGCCCACGCCGAGGCAGAGTTCGTGCGCGAGGTGATGCGCCGTCATCCGGGCAGCCCGAACCCCGCCGTCGCGGGCAACTGCCAGGGCGGGTGGGCGACCCTCCTCATGGCCGCCACGACCCCGGATCTGCGCGGCCCCATCGTGCTCAACGGCTCCCCGGTGGCGGCATGGTCCGGCGAGGTGGGCAGGAACCCGATGCGCTACAACGGCGGCATCCTCGGCGGCACGTGGCAGCCGCTCCTGTGGTCAGACCTCGGCCACGGCAAGTTCGACGGGGCGCACCTCGTCATGAATTTCGAGATGCTCAACCCGAGCCGCAACTACTTCAAGAAATACTATGACGTGTTCGCCGAGCCGGAGCGCGCCCGCGAGCGCTTCATCGAGTTCGAGCGCTGGTGGGGCGGCTTCTTCCTCCTCAACGCGGAGGAGATCCGCTGGATCGTGGAGGAAATCTTCGTCGGCAACCACCTCGTGAAGAACCTCGCGCAGCTGGAGCGCGGCCGGTCCGTGGACATCAAGCGCATCCAGGCGCCCATCGTCGTCTTCACGAGCCACGGCGACAACATCACGCCCCCGCAGCAGGCGCTCAACTGGATCGTCGACACCTACGCCGATGTGCAGGAGATCCAGATCCGCGGCCAGCGCATCATCTACATGGTCCACCACGACGTCGGCCACCTCGGCATCTTCGTGTCCTCCAAGATCGCCAAGAAGGAGCACACCGAGGTCTCGTCCACGATGAAGATCATCGAGGCGCTCGCCCCCGGCCTCTACGAGATGAAGATCGACGCCGTGGAGGGCCACGGGCAGGACAGGCACTATCTCGTCAGCTTCGCCGAGCGCACATTCGACGACATCCGCGCCCTCGGCGAGGGCCGCAAGGACGAGGCGGCCTTCGCGGCGGTCGCCCGCGCCTCGGAGCTTCACACCGAGCTCTACGAAGTGTTCGCCCGCCCGTTCGTGAAGGCGATGGTGACGGAGCCCGTCGCCGTCGCCGCCCGCCAGATGCACCCGCTGCGCATGCAGCGCGCCGCATTCTCGAGCCGCAACCCCGCCATTGCATCCCTCGCCAGCGCCGCCGGCGCGGTCATGGAGAAACGCCGGCCGGTGGCGCCAGGCAACTCCTTCGCGCACGACTTCGGTCGCCGCAACGCCGTCCGCCGGATGCTGAAGCGCCCGGAGGAGCTCGCGGCGCTTCCCGAGGTGCAGTCGGCGCTTCGCCACATGCGACGCGGCGGCATCGTGGAGGCCGTCATCCGCATGATGATCCTGATGGCCGACAGCCGCGCGGACATCCGCCGCGACCGGCTCGAGCGCTCCGTCCGCGTCCTCAACCGGGACGAGCCCTTCGCGCGCCTCTCCATGGACGAGCGCGCGCGCATCATCCACGAGCAGATCCTCGTCGCGACCTTCGCCCACGAGGCCGCCATCGAGACCCTGCCGGACCTCCTGCCGGCGGCGGAGGACCGCGAGCTCGCCGTGCGCATCGTCCAGTTCGTCGCCGGCCCCATCGAGGAGATGGCCCCGCGCACCCTGGCGCTCATCCAGCGCGTGCGCGCGCTCCTCGGCCTTCCGCCGGCGACGGAAGACGTGCTCCAGGACCCGCTGCTCGAGGTCGAGGAAAGCGTCGTCCCCGCCCAGTAGAGCACGATCAGCACGATCTGGATCGGATCGAGCGGGCGGGGCGGGAGAGGCTCGAGGCCAACGCCGCGTAGGCGGTGAAACGGCACGTTCTCCGGGCTGCCGACCTCAGGTGGTCGACGGCGAGCCCTTTCCGCTCATGCATCGTCTCGCGCTTGCGGAGCGCGCGATCCACCGGCCCATCGCGCGGAGCGAGCCGGGTCGGCATGCGGGTCTCCCGACCGTCTCCCCGGAGATCCGACGGAGCCGGTCGCTGGAGATGCGGCAGCGTCAAGAGCGAATGTCCCGGTCCGGGATGAACGTGCCGTGGAAGCCGAGGGGGATGCGGCGCGGAACCTCGATGCGGGCGGCAGGCTCGCCTGACAGGTCGGCGGCATTGAGGATGAGGAAGGTGCTCGAGGCGCCTTCGGCATGGGTGACGAAGCCCATCAGCCATCCGTCGTCCTCCGCGGTGGCGCCAGCACGCGGGACGAACGCGAACTCCCCGGCGGTACCGTAGTCCACCGCGTGGACTTCCGTGCTGCCGGTCAGGAAGTCGCGCTTCAGGATGCGGCCGGGGGAGTCGGTCGCGATGGCGTACCCGTAGCGGTACGGTCGGCCGGTGACCCCCTCGTTCACCTGCGGGAATTCGTGGCCGACGTCGTCGAGCCGCTCCTCCCGCACCCGCGCCGACGCGCCGGAGAGGTCGAGCCGCCAGCGATCGAGCGTCGCGTGGCCGCCGAGAGCATCGGCACCGGCGTCGGCGCCATCGTAACGGCACACGTCGATCAGGATCGCGCCGTCCTCCTCGTGGGCGTTCATGGCGTGGAAGATGAAGCACGGGTCCACCTCGAACCAGCGCACGTCCCGCGCGGAACCGTCGATGGGCACCACCCCGACGCGCCCTGGACGGCGCGGGTTGAACGTCGGGACGAACTTGCGCTGCAGGAGCTTCGGGATGCTCATGCCGAGGTTGAGGTCGAAGACGACGGCGTGGCGCCTCGTGATGGCCATGTCGTGCACGAGCGTGGCGCCGGACAGGGGCAGGGTGATCCGGTTGAGCACGCCGAGGTCGCCCGCCAGGCGCAGGTAGTGGGCCTTCCCCGGCGCCGCGAAGTTGTAGATCATCGCATGGTGCTCGCCCGTCTCGGGATCGTGCCTCGTGTGGGCGGTGAATCCGTTCGTGAGCACCCCGCCGAAATCGGATCTGGAGATCGTGTTGAGGTCGAAGTCGAACTCGACCGGATTGATGCCACCCTCGACCGTCGCGTACGTCCGCCCGCCGAGGGTGAGGACGTTGGTGTTGGGTGCCGCGTCCACGCCCTTGAAGCCTTTCGGACCGCCGGGGTCCCTCTCGCCGAGGCTGGCGGGGACGGTCCCGGCGCGCACGGCGCGATTGCGGTACCACTCGGCCTTCCCGTCCCTCAGGCGGATCCCGTGGAGCATGCCCTCCCCGAGGAACCAGTGATGGTCCCGCCCCACCGGGCCGAGGGGATTGGGCCCGTTCCGGACGTAGCGGCCGACGAGCTCACGAGGGATCTCTCCCGTCACGCGCAGATCGGTGATCGTCGCTTCCTCGAGCACGGGAGCGAACTGGCCTGTGACAAATCTCGACGAGTGGTCGTTCACGGGCGGCTCCAGCCTGCTTTGCCGATCGGGTCCATCGTCGAGGACCCGGTGCGCACGTGCAATACGAAAACGAAGGGGGCGACATGGCACCCCTGCGGCCGCCGTCGTCGGACTTCATCCCGCCACATGGCGCCCACGCGCCGCCTCGCTGCCTTTCCGGCCCTTCACCCCGCGGCGTGCTGCGTCGATATCGCGCTGCGGCGGGTCTCGCGCGGCGATGCGGCCGCCGATAGTGTTCCGCGCCGGATTGGCCCGCATCGAGGGTCCGTCGGCAGACCCTGCGATGGGGTCGGGGTTTTTGCAGGACGCAGGACGACGTCATGGCCGCGAGGCGGATAACGCGAGTGGGGGTCGGTCTCGCCACTGCCATCATGGCGGGGTGGCTCGCGATCCATGTTCTCTCCGTCTTCTTCCTCGAGATCGGCCCGCAGACGCTCCTGCTCGTGCCGCTCGTCATCGCGGTGCAGAGCTGGCTCTCGGTCGGCCTGTTCATCGTGGCGCACGATGCGATCCACGGAACGCTGGCGCCGTCCCACAAGCGGTTGAACGACGCCGTCGGTCGCACGGCGATCACCCTCTACGGCGGCTTCGACTTCGACAGGCTGGCGCGCGACCATCACCTCCACCATCGCCACTCCGGAACCGAGGCCGATCCCGACTTCTCTGCGGCGCATCCCCGCAACGTGGTCCTCTGGGCGCTGACGTTCTTCTGGCGGCATCTGACGTGGCGCGTCCTCGTGTTCTTTCCGCTCGTGTTCAACATCGAGCTGCATCTGCTCGGCGCGGAGCGCCTGAACCTTCTCCTGTTCTTCTGCCTTCCGGCGGTCGTCTCCGCATTCCAGCTTTTCTATTTCGGAACGTTCCTGCCCCACCAGCACGACGACGAGGCGCATTTCGAAGACGAGCACCGTGCGCGCAGCTCGGACTACGGACCCCTCGTGTCTCTCCTCACGTGCTATCATTTCGGGTATCACCACGAGCACCACCTCCATCCCCACGTGCCGTGGTGGAAGCTCCCGGAGGTGCGCTGGAGGCATTCGGAGACTGCGTGATGACCCCCTCGCCGGCTCGCGATCCCGACGGGTCGAAGGTGGGCACCGAGTTCGCCGGCAGCCGCTCGCGGCCGCCGAGACATCATCGAGATCGAAAAGACATGGAGCGACCGGCTCGCTCCCGTCGAAGCGCCGGGTCGGCGATCTGGACGAGTGGATACGGAGATCGAAGTGAAGAATACGTCGCTTGAGCGCGCAGCGTGGGCGTTCCTTCTCCTGCATGTGGCCATAACCGTCTTCGGCCTCGTCGGGATCGTCGTCATGATCCCGAATCCGCAGATCTGGAGCGGGTCGGAATTCCTGTTCTGGCTCTTCCCCCTGTCCGTGCAGTGGGGCGGCAACCTCCAGATCGTCGCGGGCGCGGCCGCTCTGATGGCCTACGGGATGCAAGTGTTCGGGCTGCGGCCGGTTCTTGTCTTCCTCGTCGCGTCCGTCACGATCTCGCTCGCGCTGGAGCTGACGGGGACGATCTTCGGCTTTCCCTTCGGCGCCTACTCCTACACCGAAATGTTCGGACCCAAGATCCTCGACGAGGTGCCGCCGGCCATTCCCGTGTCGTGGTTCTACATGGGTCTCACGTCGTTCGTGCTTGCAAGGCTCATCGTCAGGCGCTGGACCGGCCGAGACGGAATGGTGCCGGCCGTCGTGCTCGGCGCACTTCTTCTCACCGCCTGGGACCTCGTCCTCGATCCCGCCATGGCGCACGAGTCGCTCAGCCTGCAGTACTGGGTCTGGGAGCAGACCGGCCCCTACATGGGCGTGCCGCTCGTGAACTTTGTCGGGTGGATCATCACCGGCGTTCTCTTCATGGGGATCGCGGCGATGGTGGACAGGAGGCTCCTCTCGACCGCGATCGGGTCGACGAGCCTCCCGCTCATCGTCTACAGTGCCAACATGCTGTTCGCGATCGGGATCTGCGCCGGTCAGGCTCTCTGGCTCCCCGTCGTCCTGGGGCTCGCGCTTCTCGCCGCCACGATCCTCGCCGTGACGGGACCCGGGCTCGCCACACCTGCGGTGCGGAGAAAGGTGTAATTCGTCCGGCGCGCGTCACCGACCGGACGTATCCGTTCTTCAGGGCCGGCGTCAGGGCGCTCGCCGTCGGCCAGCGGCTCGACGCACTCGGCGTCGACCGTGTGCCCGACCGCGGGCCGGTGCTCCTCGCCGTCCGCCACTACCATCACCTTCTCGACGGCGTCGGCCTCATCAAGCACGTGAAGAGGCCGGTGCACATCCTCGTCGCCCTCGACTGGATCGCGGGACGCGCCACACGCACCGTCATGGAAAAGCTGACCTCCCTCGCGGGCTGGCCGGTCACGCTGCGGCCCGAGGAACTCGCCGCTCCCGGGCGAGGGCGAGAACGGCGCGCCTACGGTGCGGACGAGGTGTTCGCCTACCAGAGGCGCGCCTTTTGCGAGTGCGTCGAGCTCCTGCGGGAGGGCCGTGTGCTCGTCGTGTTTCCGGAAGGGTATCCTGTCGTCGACCCCCACGGTCAGCGCGAACGGCGCGAGACTGTCCTCGCGCCGTTCAGGTCGGGATTTGCAAGGCTCGCGGTGTCGGCGAGCCGCAGCACCGGGCAGCCCGTTCACGTCCTGCCGGTCGGCATCCGCGTGGAGGAAACGCCGAAACCCGGACTCGTCTTCGTCTTCGGTCAGGGGCGCGAGGTGACGGCATCCACCGACGTGGACGCGCTGACGGCGCAGTCCTACGACGACGTCCTCAAGCTGAGCGCATGAGACAGTGACCGTCGACGCCGTGTCCGCAGGCCTCGCGATCCTGCTGGCGTCACAGTTGCTTCTGGCGGTCGCGGTCGTCCGGCGCTTCGGCAGGCTGGCGGCAAACACGATCATCCCCAGGTCGAAGGAGCCCGTTCCTCTCGCGCTTTCCGTCATCATTCCGGTCCTGAACGAGGAAAGTCGGATCCTCCCCTGCCTGGAGGCGGTCCTCGTCGAGGCTGACGGCACGAGGGAGATCGTCGAGATCCTCGTCGTCGACGGAGGCTCGACCGACCGCACGGCCGAGATCGTGCAGGGTCTCGCGCACACGCACGAGCGGCTCGTGCTCGTCGATGCCTCGCCGGTGCCGCAAAGCGCCGCCGGGAAGGCATGGGGCCTCTTCGTGGGGCTCGCCCGCGCTCGTGGCGACTGGGTTCTCACACTCGATGCGGACAGCATCGTCCAGCCGGGCCTCGCGCGATCCCTCGCGGCGTTCGTCCTGCGAACGGAGGTGGACGCGCTGTCGGTCGCGACGAGGCAGTCGGCGCCGGGTCCGCTTCATTCGCTGCTTCATCCGAGCTTCTTGACGACGCTCGTCTACCGCTTCGGACCGCCCGGATTCGTCACGCGCGATCCGCGGAGCGTGCTTGCGAACGGCCAGTGCTTCTTCGCCTCGAAGGCCGCGCTCGAGGCATCCGGCGCATTCCGTTCGGCGCTGTCCTCGCTGTGCGAGGACGTCACGATCGCCCGGACACTGGCACGCTCCGGCCACGCGGTGGGATTTTTCGAGGCCGAGGTTCCTGTCGACGTCGAGATGTATTCCTGCGCACAGGAGTTGTGGGCGAACTGGCCGCGGTCGCTCGCCATGCGGGACCGGTACTTCGACCTTCGCTCCGCATGTCGGCTCGCCAGCGTGTTCCTCGTCCAGGCCGCGCCGTTGCCGCTGACGGTCGCCGCCGTCCTGGCGGGGCTTCCGCTCTGGTTCGCGGCGGGACAGGCCATCCTGCTCGCGATGCGCCTCGGGGTCCTGGCCGGAACGCGACGAGGCTATTCGAGGGTCGCTCCGACCTTCTGGCTCTCGCCGCTCGCCGATCTGCCGGCTGCGGTCCGGGTCCTCCAGATGACGCTGAAGCGCCGCTTCGTCTGGCGCGGCCGCGCCTACGTGAGGGGTGAGGATGGCAGCGTCCATGCCGTCGAAGGCCCGGCCGGCAGGGGCGGCGGCTCCCCGTCGCCGTCCGACTCCGGCTTCGGCACCTGAGCGCTCCGGATCCGTCCGAGCCCCGGCCCCGAGCGGACGCATCCGTCCCCCCTGCACAACGGAGCGCTCGTCCGCCGTCACGAGATGAAGCGGCGGCGCCACTTCCCCACCGTCGCCTTGCCCTGCCCGGATTTTTCGGACCACTGTTCGATTGAGTGAGCTGCCCCAGTTGCTGCTTCTGTTTGCCCCTTGCAAGGGGGGTGGACGACGGGGCGGGCCGCGGAGGCCCCACATACCGCAGCGGTCCCCGGCCCATCGCATTCGCCACCGCCGCGGGGCGGTCCGGCACGCTCACCAGAAACGGGATGGCCTGCCTCGCCCTCCAGCCTCATCGTGAGGCGCTGTTGAAGAGGAGGTGGACTGATGAGCAGAAACGCACCACGAGACGCCGTCGTGTACGGCGTCGATCCCGGCAAGGACGCTCGGAGCGCGGGAGAGTCGTGACCGGGACCCGACCGGGAAACCGCAGACGATCCGATCATTTCGGCAGGCGCGGCTCGCGTCCTACCGGTCCGACCCGTCGAGCCCGCGAAGCATGGCGTCGATGATGCGCGGTCGCGGCCACGTCAGCGACGATCCCGACCCGCAGCACCATCGCCCGGCGCCGTCGAATGCGCTGAGGCTCAAGTGCGATGGTGCCGTCCGGTGGGGCATGTCAACGCCTTCGTCATCGACGGACACCGTCCATGCCGGCCGAGGCCCCTTCGCCGTGCCGACGGCAGGGCGGGTGCGTGAAGTGGTCCGACAGGCGCGAGATCGGGCAGCCTCCCGCGGAGCCGCAGGACGCGCACCGCGGCAGCCCGCTCGTCGCTCCGCGCCGCCGGCGCAGGCGCGCACGCACGACGAAGAGAAGCACCAGGGCGATGCCGGCGACGACGAGAGCGACGTCCCCGGCGGACATCGCAGCTTCGGCGGCAAGGTCGATTTCGGGACGGCCGTTCACGCCGAGGCTCCTTCCTTGCCGGGCGCACCCGGTCGTGGCGCGCCGAGCCAGGGCTTCGGCAGGGCGACGAGAAGCAGGAGCCCGACCAGCGAGAGGTAGAAGGCCGTCATGGCGTCGAGCCCGGAAAGCCCCAGGGCGGTGCCGCCGGTGAAGACCGCGCTCGCGACGGTAAGGCCGAGGATCGTCGGAAAGACCACCGAGAAGACCATCCACCTCGTGCTGTCGGTCTGGACGCGCACCATGATCACTGTGGCAAGGCACGGCGGATAGAGCGCGAAGAACAGCATCAGCGCGACAGCCGACAGGGCGGTGCGGCCCTCCGCCTTCTGTTCCTCGCCCATGCGCTCCGACAGCGGCGCGTTCTCCCCGTCGTCCTGGTCGAACAGGACGCCGAGGGTGGCGACGCTGCTCTCGCGGGCGGCGAACGAGGCGAGAAGGGCCACGTTGATCTTCCAGTCGAAGTCGGCGAACTGCGTCACCGGCTCGAGGCCGCGGCCGACCATGCCGAGGAGGCTCGTCTCGATCCTGTCCTGCCGCATCTCGCGGCGGATCGTGGCGCGCTCGCGCGCGAGGAGGCGCAGCGCCTGTTGCGCCTCGCGCGCGTCGGCGTCGCGGCTCCTCAGCACGAAGGGGACGAACTGGGGATTGCGCTCGGTGAAGCGCGCGTCCATGGCCTCGACGGCCTCGCGGCTGCCGGCGTTGAGCCGCCGCCCGCGGTAGTCGTCGTAGGCGTTGAGGAGCGCCACCAGCGCCTCCTGCGTCTCGACCGCCGCACGGTGCGGATTGCCGTCGAGGTTATCGTAGAAGCGCTCGATCGAGGCCTCCGCCCGCGCCTGGTAGTCGGCCGCGCGATCGGCCGGAATGCCGGGGAACTGCAGGAGCACGTAGATGACCACGGCGACCACGACGACCACCGTGCCCACCTTCTTGACGTAGAGCCAGGTGCGGTCGACCGTCCGGCGCAACACGCCGAACACCGTCGGCATCAGATAGTTCGGCAGCTCCATGACGAAGGGCGCCGTCTCGTGGCGGCTCAGCACCGAGACCGTGAGCAGCTTGGCGACCAGGAGCGCGGCGATGACCGTGATCGTCGACAGGTAGAAGAGCACCAGCCCCTTCTCGTCGGGGAAATAGATGCTGATGAGAAGGGTGTAGAGCGGGATCTTCGCCATGCAGTTCATGAACGGCACGGTGAGGATGGTGGCGAGCCGGGCGCGCGCATCCGGGATCCCCTTGGTCGCCATCACGCCCGGGACGGCGCAGCCGCCGGCGAACACGCCCGACAGGATGAAGGGCAGCGTCGACTGCCCGTGCAGGCCGAAGCGGTTGAGGATGCGGTCGAGGATGAAGGCGATCCGCGCCATGTATCCCGAATCCTCGAGGATCGCGATCAGCGCGAACAGGATGAGGAAGATCGGGATGTAGTTGAGCAGCGTGTTGACCGAATCGACGATCCACAGCCCGAGCGAACGGATCTGCGGATCGTAGAGGAAGCCGGCCTCGGGCAAGACGCTCGCGACGAGGTTGCGCATCTCCGCGAGGTACGGCCAGGTCACCGTGGTGAGCGCGTAGCCCTGGACGATCGACAGGTTGTAGATCACCCAGACGGTGCCGACGAGGAAGACGGGTCCGAGCCAGCGGTTGAGGAGGATCCGGTCGACCCGCTCCGACCAGGACTCGCGCCGCGCGCCCTTGCGACGCACGGCGGCGGCGACGATCTCGCCGGCGCGGGCGTCGCGGGCAGCCCCGATCCTGTCGGCTGCGCTGTCCTCACCGTCGGCAGCGGCCTCGCGCAGCCGCGCGGCGTGTTCGAGGAGCGGCGCATTCGGGCCAAGACGGCTCGCGACGAGAACGAGCGTCTCGGCGTCGCCCTCCAGAAGCTTCGTCGCGCGCCAGCGGGCCGGCAGGTCGGCGAGCTCCGGGGTGGCGGCGACCGCCCCGGCGAGGTCGTCCACGACGTCCTCGAGCGGTCCGTGATGGGCAGGCGGCTCGGCGGACGGGCGCGCCGTGGCGATGGCGTCGACGAGCGCCTGCCGGCCGCGGCCGCTGCGCCCCACGACGGGCACCACTTGCACCCCGAGCCGCTTCGACAAGGCGTCGACGTCGATGTCGAGGCCGCGATTGCGGGCGACGTCCATCATGTTGAGGGCGACGACGACCGGAAAGCCCATCTCCATGAGCTCGAACGTGAGCGGAAGGCCCCGGCGCAGGTTGGTGGCGTCGATGACGTTGACGACGACGTCAGGCTGCTCCTCGAGGAGGAACGCCCGGGCAACCCGCTCCTCGAGCGAGAAGGCGCTGAGGGAGTAGCAGCCGGGAAGGTCGACGACCTCGCAGCGCTCGTCCCCGACAGTCAGGGTGCCGGACTTCTTGTCGATCGTGACGCCGGGATAGTTCGCGACGTGCTGCGACAGCCCGGTCAGGAGGTTGAACAGCGTCGACTTGCCGGCGTTCTGCTGTCCGGCGAGGGCGACGCGCGGCGAACGGCCGGCGGCGTCAGGCATCCTCAATCTCCACTTCCGCAGCTTCCTTGCGGCGGACCGCGACGAACCCGTCGCCCACCGCGATCTCGATCGGGTCGAACAGCAGCGCGTTGCGGACGACCGTGATCTCGCGCCCCGGCCGGATCCCGAGATCGAGAAGGCGCTGGCGGAGCGGGCCGGACCCGCCGACGCGCACGACGCGGCAACGCATCCCCGGCGTGGCTTCGCTGAGCCGCCCGCGCGCCTCGCCCTGCCGCGGGCCCTCGCCCTCGCCCGGCCGCCCGCCCCGCCATCGGCGGCGCCAGCGCATTCCCCAGCCCCGTTGATTGTCTTCGGCCACGTCAGGTGCCTTCATCCCACGCTCGCGGCGGGCCGGCACGGCCGGTCCGGCGAGAGCGGCGCGTCGGGGCGCCCTCCGCCGGTGCCGATCGTGCCCCGCGAAGATGCCCGCCTGTCTTCAATCGAGCTCGTAGGCCCTGACCCAGATGACGGCGTCCTGGGAGAGCTCCTTGCCCTCGTGCTCCTTGTCCGGGCCGGAGCCGAGGGCGGCGAAGCCCCAGTAGCCGGCGCGCGGGATGCCGAAGGTGAAGACACCGTTGGCGTCGGTGACTGCGACGATGCCGCCGCCGGCGGGGTCGGAGACGCTCGGCTCGCCTGCGCTGTTGGTGGCGACGTCAGGCTCGGCGGCCATGAACTCGATCTCGACCTCGGCGCCCGCGACCGGCTCGCCCTCCGCCATGAGCTGGCCGGTGAAGGTCGACCCGACGATGACGTTGGTCGGCTTGTTCATCGGGACGATCTCGGTCGGCAGGCCGACCGGCTCGTTCCACCCGGTGGGCAGTCCGCCCTTGTTGAAGAACACCTTGGTGATCTGCTGGATGAAGATGTCCTCCGCCTCCTCGTAGTAGGGAGCCGGGACCAGCGCGACGATGTAGTCGCCGTTGCGGCGCACGGGCAGCGTCGCCTCGAAGGACGTGGCCTCGCTTTCGCCGGAGCGGAAGGTCGTCTGCGACACGCTTTCCATGAGGTCGTTCCGCTCGCCGCGGAAGACGTAGAACAACTCTTCCGGCATGGCCATGTTCATGGCGTGACCAGCATCCATCGGATGCCAGAAGATCAGCTCCAGCGGGATCTCGCCTGGCCGGTCGATGTTCGCCTCGGGGCTGTAGACGAGCTGGAAGTGCGCGCTGGCCGGTCCCATGGGCAGGGCCAGCGCCAATGCGGTCACAGCCGTTGCGGCAAGAGTCTTTGTCATCTTCGCTTCCCTAGTTTCTTCAGAAGATGTCTTCATCCGGGATTTCGATCTGGTGACCGTCTCCGGCATCGAACAGGACCGTATAGTTTCCGTCCGGGATGTCGAAGATGAACTCGCCGAAGTCGTCGAGGGAGCCCTCGAGCAGGACCGTTCCGTTACCGTCCAGGACCGCCGTCCGCGTCCCTGCGGCCGACGAGCCGTCGGAGAAGCCGCCCTCGCACAGGACCGTCCCGTCGCCGTTGTCGTAGCAGGAGAACAGCGGAGTGTGCGCGATCGCCGCCGGGACCATCGCGAACGCCAGGAGCGCCGCGGGCGCTGCGGCCGCAAGGCGGGTGAGTCTCATACTTTCCTCCTCTTGCTTGGCGGCCTTCGCCGGGCGCGGCAAGAACCGCCGTCTCGATGCCGTCATGGCGCGAGTGTGCGCATGTCCGATCGTCCGATCCATTGTCAGGCGCGCTAGACACTCGCAGTCGAGACCATGATCCGAGAAGATTTGGCATGTCAAAAGTAGATGAAAATTCTCAAAATCAAGAATTGGTTTCACTCTTGTCTGGTGGCATCAGGTGGAACTGTTCCAGTTCGCGACGCGAGGCGACTGGACGCGCGACATGAGCGTCCCAATCGCGCTGGTCCACTTGAGGCCTGGCTCCCTTGGGCCGCACGAGGAGGACCGGCCACCCGAAAGGGGGCATCCGGCCGCCCTGCCACCGAGCGCCGGAGAGGCTGGATGGTCGCCTCTCGGCGGATTGGTCCGGCATGGGTCGCCCCTCGATCCCGCGCGAGATGCTGCTCCGGACGACGCTGCTGCAGGCGCTTCTTTCCGTCCGCTCGGAGCGCCGGCTCGCGATAGATCGGCGACAACCGTCACTTCCAAGGGTTCGTGGACCCCGCGATCGACGACGCCGTCCGGCAAGCGGCCACTTCACCCACAACCGCGAGCGGCTCGGGGAAGGCGAGGCTGCGCCGGAGTTGATCGCCGATCTCGTGAGGCTGCCGGAGGGCATGCGGCTGATGTCGGCCGAGTTCCTCCCGGTGAACAGGACAATGATCGAGGCCGCGGTTCACAAGGAGCTTCTTCGGCAAGAAGCACGACGGGCCGCACTTGCCGGCGGAACCGCGAGCCGGGACTTTCGGCGGCGATAATCGCTAGCAGGGTGCTGAAAAACATGGGCCTCGACGCGGCTTGAAGAACATGATTCCTCCTCGTTGCGGCGAGGGAGAGGAAGTCGATGCGCGGGACGGACAAGATCAGCGGGTCGCTGTTCA
>Ga0008838_100314_pt1 | contig 56936 bp, 50 predicted proteins | sample HotLakConUCCSL28_FD_62212 | JGI IMG/M metagenome (GOLD analysis project Ga0008838, IMG submission 62212) | Hypersaline microbial mat communities from Hot Lake, Washington, USA - Hot Lake Consortium UCC-SL28 (Hybrid Assembly) | ecosystem: Environmental > Aquatic > Thermal springs > Hot (42-90C) ...
CGTCGGCCCGGAACTGCCGCTTCACGAGATCCTCGTGCGTGGCCGTATCCGGCTTCCAACCGCGCCGCTTGCGGCGATGAGAGACCCCGACCAGGCCGTCCTGCCGCATCAGTCGCGCGACACGCTTGCGACCGACGTGAACGCCGAGCCCGAGGCGTAGCTCCGCCAGCACGCGCGGAGCACCATAGGTCGCCCGGGAGTCGGCGTGAATGCGACGGATCGCGGTCGTCAGTTCTGCATCCGCAAGCGCCCGCAGTGATAGCGGGCGACGTGCCCACTCGTAGTAACCAGACTTCGAGACCTTCAGGAACCGGCAGGCCACCGCGACGGGGATACCGTCGCGGCTAAGCTCCTGGACCAGCCGGAACCCTATTTTGGGAGCACATTCTCCCGCGCAAAATAGGCGCTGGCACGCTTGAGGATCTCGTTCTCCATCTCCAGCACTCGCAACCGTCGCCGCAGCTCGACCAGCTCGCGATGCTCATCGGAGGTCACACCGGGTTTGCGGCCGCTATCGACCGCATCACGGTGCATCCAGTTCCGAAGACAGGACTCACTGATCCCGAGATCGCGGGCAGTCTGAGCAACGGGATTGCCCTGGGCGACCAAATCCAGGGCTCGACGCCGGAACTCCGGCGGGTGGGCAGCAGGCATCTCACGGACTCCTTCCGAGACGATCATCGCCTCAACTCAGGTGTCCGGCAAAGCGGGTCAGGCTCCCTCGTACGTCACCTCGAGGTTGCTAGTCACGATGTTCAGTGCATAGTTTTCCAGGAAGAGCTGATCGCCGTACCCCCAGTCTCGGTGGTCGTCGTTGATTCGGGGCTCTCCCACCACGACCGCGCTCGCGCGTATCTGCCGCTCGGACTGCTCCCGGTAGGTGTCCTCGTTCGGGAACTCGGACCACCAGATCAGCTCCTCCTGATCGGCGTGCCCGAAACGCGGAATCACCGGCTCGAGGTCGAAATCCATCAGCCACGTCTTGATGCCGGCGGTGGCCTGCTGATAGCTGGCCACTCTCGTGTCGTAGGTGTAGAGCGCCGCGGCCGCGAATGGGCCAAACACCGCAGGGTCCTCCGTTTGCGGAGGTGTCAGCATCCCCCACTCATCGAGGTCTGCGACGCGCTGCCCGTCGATGACGCCCACATCATCCACTGCCGCCTCACTGTCCTCGCTCGCGGAAAACACGTTCACCAGCACCACCGCGGCAAGTACCACCAACACCAGCACCCCGCCGATGAGCCCGAGGATCTGCAGCCGCCCCCACGTCATGGTCTTCATCTAGTCCTCATCTTCCATCCGGTACAGCTCCATCGTGAACTGCTCGACCTCTCGGTGCCAGTCCAGGCTTTCCTCACCCTGTTTCTGCGCCCATCCCGGAACTCGAGGCTCAGGACAGGTGCGGGCATCCCCACCCAGGGAGTCGCGCAACGCCCGCAACCGGTTCCTGGTCAGCGACAGGTTGTGCAGCCATGTCAGCGACGCACTTTCTGCCTCAGCTGGATCGTAGGCGACCTGCTGACGCGACTGGCGAAGAGCTAACAACTCGTGGATGAATCCCTCATGCCGGTACCACCACGGCGGGATCTCGGTCCACTCGATCTGGAAGGTGCGCACCAAGTGCGCCACCCACACGCTCAACCCGGCCAGCACCGTGGCCTTGGCATCCGGCGATAGTGCCCACCAGTTGATGGGGCCCTGCAACATGCCGCCCACCACAGCCGGCTCCTGGTTGGGGTCGAAGTCTCCCTCCCACTGCTCAAGGTCGTCTTCGTCGCCGTACTGCGAGTCCATCTCATCCCTTGGTGTGTCGTTGTCGCTACTCACGTTGCCCCCTGGTGTGCGCGGCCGGATGCCGCACCACAACCCCAGAGTGCCAGAGCGCGCAAAGCGCGCCCTGCAGTGCCACCCCGGACACCGGGCGCCCGGGAACATCTCAGGCTCGCCCCTAGCGGCTCTGACATTGCCAGTAGCACCCACCTGGAAGGATCAACGTCATGACCGACGACACCCCCGCCGCCACCGCCGAGGAAGCAGCCCAGCCAGCGAACCCCCGCCGCCGACGGAATCTGTTTGTAGGCCTCGCAGTGACGGTGACACTGTCGTTGGTCACCGCGGGCAGTATCGCTGCCTTCGCACATCAGCAGAATGTCGCTGAGGAGGCACGACTGGCCGCGATCGCGGCCGAAGATGCCTACCAGGCCGAGCAGCTGGCTGAGGCAGTCGCTGACGCCCAGCAGATCGCACGCGATGCCGCGCTCATCGTCGACGTCGCTGAAGGCGCCGACCTCGACGCGGACGCCGGCGCTGAACTTATCGCCCTCATCGAAGCCGCACAGACAGTCGAAGGTGACCGCGCAGCGGTGCGAGCGGCAACCTACGACACGGTTCGAGCCGTCAACACCGTCGTGCGCCTCGTGCTCGCCCAAGCGAGAGAGACCACCGCCGCTGTGCGCCTGGCCGCCGATTCCGACAAGGAAGCTCTGGCAGATGCCCTCGACGCGCTCGTGAGTGCGCCGCGTGGTCTGCCGACCAGTTTCAGTAACCACGCGGAGTTGATTGTCGCCGTGCTCGAGGCGTCGGATGCTGCCAGCTCGGCACACCAGGAGGCGCAGATCCTCGCCGACGCAGCAGCCGCGGCAGAGGCCGAGGCAAGAGGCAGTCGCAGCGGCGGCACCACTGGTGGCAGCGGGACAAGCTCGCGTGGCGGCTCCAGCAGCGGCGGCACATCCGGTGGGTCGACCGGCGGCTCCTCGAGTGGGTCGTCGGGTGTGTCGTCACCTGCGCCTCACCCCCGCGCGGCACTGTGTGAGAGGTTGGGGTTCGGCGCGAACGGGGCAAGCTGCCTCGCCAACACCCCCACCTACGTCACCACAAATGCCGCATACCTGCCGCTTTCGTCCTGCGTCGACCCAGGTGCGTACGGAAGCCACACGCCAGGCTTTGGTGGCACCTCAAGTCCGTCGTACACCTTCCCCTGGTCGTACCGCATCGACTACGCCCCCAGCGGGCTCGGCACCGTGAAGTTCTTCGTCTGCGACACAGACGACTAACGCGGGCATAAGTGAAGGCCCCCCTCCTGTCGAATTGCAGGAGGGGGGCTTCCTTGTCTAATTGGCGTGCTTACCGCGCCGCCGGGTCGGCGACACTGACCCTGTTGCGACGACGGAGCGTTGCGCTGATGATGGCCATCACTCTGGCAAGCGTCGCCCCTCCAGCCAGCAGTCCAATCGGCAACAAGTCATCTGAGACTCCGGTCGTTGGCAGCAACGGAGGCGCGGCCGACACAAAGGTGGTCTCGTTCGCTACGCCGCATGTGGGCTCGGCACGGTCAAGTTCTTTGCCTGCGACGTCTAGCTGATCACTTGCACCGGTTCGGTGTCGGCGCGCGGGCTCGCGTCCCGGCCCCGCAGATCGGGGTGCCAGCTGTGGAAGGCGCTTGCGACCGCGACGCCGAGCGCTGCGAAGCCAATGGCGGTGTAGAAGCCGCCGATCGGTCCGATCGCGTCGATGAGGAACCCGGCGATGGCGGAGCCCAGGGCGGCGCCGATGAGTTGCCCGGTACCGAGCCAACCGTAGGCCTCGGCCGTTTCACTGAACTTCACGCTCGAGGAGACGATCGCGAACATCACGGCGAGGGCGGGCGCGATGCCGACGCCGGCGATGACGAGCGCGAAGGCGAGCCACCAGAACTCGAGCGCGAAGGGCGCGGCTGCCATGCCGACGAACAGGATGCCCATGCGCCGGGCGAGTGCCCACGGCCCGATCGGCAGGTGGCCCATGGAGAGGCCGCCGATGAGGGACGCGATCGCCCAGATGCCGAACAGGATGCCCGCCTCGGCCCCCTCGTCACCGAAGACGGCGACCACGCCGACCTCGATAGAGGCGGCGGAGCCGATGAGCAGGAAGCCGGTGACGGTCGACAGCAGCACCGCGCGGTTGCGCAGCACGACGCCCATGCGCCGCCGGCTGCGCGGGATGCGCACCTTGCCGACCTCCGGGCAGGAGATGAACCAGATGCCCCCGCCGACGAGGAATGCGGCCGCGACGCCGATCGCGACGACGCTCGACACCTGCGTCGCGAGAACGACCGTGAGCACGGGGCCCATGATCCAGATGATTTCCTGCGCCGAGGCGTCCAGGGCGAACAGCGGGGTCAGCTGGCGCGAGGTGACCATCTTCGGGTAGATCGTGCGCACGGCGGGCTGGATCGGTGGGGTGGAGATGCCGGCGATGAAGCCGACGATCATGTACAACCACACGGGCATAATCACGAGGGCGATAAGCGACAGCGCGCTCGCGCAGACGACGAGGGTGACGATGAGCACCGGGCGCATCCCGAGTGCCCCCATCCAGCGGCTCGTGAGCGGGCCGGCGATCGCCTGACCGACGCTTGTGGCGGCGAGCACCAGGCCCGCCGCGCCGTAGGAGTCGAAGATGCCCTCGATGTGGATGAGGATCGCGAGCGACAGCATGCCGGAGGGCAACCGGGCGGTGAGCTGCGCAGAGATGATGCGCGCCACGCCGGGAGTTCTCAACAGGTCGCCGTATCCACTCACAAGAGCACCAGCCTAGAGCCTGTTAGCCACGTGGACACATTGGCGGAATTCCGGGCTTTCTGAGCTGTCTCAGCGGGTGTCGGAGGTCGGTGAAAACATGTGCATAACCGGGCGAAGTTATGCACAGGTGTGGACGACACGCCCACAAGATGTTGGGTGCCGATCCAGCGCGGCCCCCGATATATAGTGATCACACTGCGCGCCCGGGGAAGGCGTGCACAGCCCGGAATTCCGGGCATTTTTGACCGTGGAGACCGTGTCGCACCACTGCGACACACACAGAGGGAGCAGACGTGAGCATCACCGTAGTCAAGCGCGATGGAACGCGAGAGGCGTACGACGCCAACAAGATCAACCTCGCGATCGAGCATGCCGCGCAGGGTCTCGACGAGAACATCACCTGGGTGACGCAGATCGCGAGCGAGCTTGAGCTCACGCTCTTCGACGGCATCTCGACGCAGCAGCTCGACGAGGCCGTCATCCAGGTCGCGCTCCAGAACGTCAAGGACGACCCGGCGTTCGACACGGTCGCCGCGCGCCTCCTGCTCAAGACAATCTACAAGCGCGTGCTCGGCGACTACTCCACGCCCGCCGAGCTGCGCGACCTGCACCGCGAGCACTTCGCCGCCTATGTGCAGCGGGGCGTGAGCGAGAACCTGCTCGACCCGCGGTTCCCCGACCTGTTCGACCTCGATGCTCTCGCCGCCGCGCTCGACCCCTCGCACGACGACCTGCTCAAGTACATCGGCGTCGTCACCCTCAACAACCGCTACGGCATTAAGGCGCGCAACGGTCAGCCGCTTGAGACCCCCCAGTACTTCTGGATGCGCGTGGCGATGGGCCTGTCTCTCAACGAGGCCGACCCGACGAGTCACGCGATCGCGTTCTACACGAAGATGTCGGCGCTCGAGTACCTCGCCGCGGGCTCGACGCTCGTCAACGCCGGCACGAGCTACCCCCAGCTGTCGAACTGCTTCGTCATGGAGATGCAAGACGACATCGAGCACATCGCCAAGAGCGTGCGTGACGTCATGTGGCTCACCAAGGGCACGGGCGGCATCGGCCTGTCGGTCACCAAGCTGCGCGCCCAGGGCTCGCCCATCCGGTCCAACAACACGACCTCCACGGGGCCGATCCCCTTCATGCACACGATCGACTCGGTGCTGCGTGCGGTCAGCCGCGGCGGCAAAAAGTTCGGTGCCCTGTGCTTCTACATGGAGAACTGGCACATGGACTTCCCGGAGTTCCTCGACCTGCGTCAGAACTCCGGCGACCCCTACCGCCGCACCCGCACCGCCAACACGGCCGTCTGGATCAGCGACGAGTTCATGAAGCGGGTGCAGAACGACGACGAGTGGTACCTCTTCGACCCGCTCGAGGTGAGCGACCTCAACGAGCTCTACGGCAAGGAATTCTCGACCCGCTACGCCGAGTACGTGGCGATGGCCGAGCGCGGCGAGCTGAACATGTTCAAGAAGATCGGCGCGCGCGAGCAGTTCAAGCAGATCCTCATCTCGCTGCAGTCGTCGAGCCACCCGTGGCTCACCTGGAAAGACACGATCAACAACCGCGCGATCAACAACAACACGGGCACGATCCACCTCTCGAACCTGTGCACCGAGATCTGCCTGCCGCAGGACCGCGACAACATCTCGGTCTGCAACCTCGCCTCCATCAATCTCAGCCGTCACATGGTGGATGGCCGGCTCGACTTCGCGAAGATCGCCGAGAGCGCGCGGCTCGCCGTGCGCCAGCTCGACAACCTCATCGACATCACCGTGTCGAGCGTCGACGAGGCCGACCACGCCAACACGACCAACCGCGCGATCGGTCTCGGCGTCATGGGCTTCACCGACGTCGTCGAGAAGCTCGGCTACTCCTATGACTCCGAGGAGTCGTTCGACCTCATCGACGAGATCATGGAGCACGTCTCCTACGCGGCGATCGATGAGTCGGCCGAGCTCGCGCGCGAGCGCGGCTCCTACGACAACTTCGCCGGGTCGCGCTGGTCGCAGGGAATTGTGCCCCTCGACACGATTGATCTGACCGAGGCCGATCGCGGCGTCGAGGTGCAGGTCAACCGCACGACGCGACTCGACTGGGATGCCCTGCGCGAGAAAGTCAAGGGCGGCATGCGCAACGCGACGCTCATGGCGATCGCGCCCACGGCATCCATCGGTCTTGTCGCGGGCACCACGCCCGGCCTCGACCCGCAGTTCTCGCAGATCTTCAGCCGCTCCACGAGCTCGGGCAAGTTTCTCGAGGTGAACCGCAACCTCGTCGAGACGCTGCGCGAGCGCGGGCTGTGGGAGTCGGTGCGCGAGTCGATCCTGCGCAGCCAGGGCGACATCCAGGGCATCAGCGCGATCCCCGACGACGTCAAGGCCACGTACAAGACGAGCTTCCAGCTCTCCCCGTACGCCTTCCTCGAGGTTGCCGCGCGCGCGCAGAAGTGGATCGACCAGGCCATCAGCCGCAACATGTACCTCGAGACGCGCGACGTCGACGAGATGCTCGACATCTACTCGGCCGCGTGGAAGAAGGGCGTCAAGACCACCTACTACCTGCACATGAAGCCGCGGCACACCGCCGAGCAGTCCACTGTCAAAGTCAACAAGTCAGAGACGGTCGACAGCCAGGGAGGCGGCAGCACACGCCGCAAGGGCTTTGGCGCGGCGTCCAGCTCGCCGACTCAGGTCGACACTGGCGCAAGCGCCAGCGCGACGCCTGCGGGCGCTGCGCCCGCGAAGCGTGGCTTCGGCTTCGGCGGCGCCAGCAAGGCGGCAGAGTGATGATGACCGAATCGCTGACGACCACCACAGAGACTTCCGGAGGGGCGACGGGCGAGGTGGACTACCTCGTGCCGATCGACCCGATGGACGAGTTGCACTGCGAGAGCTGCCAGTAGGCGCGCTCTCGGCACGAGCATCCACCCCTGTTTGCTCCCCGTTTATTCACACACACGCTGATTCGATCAGTACTGACGACCAGAAAGACGAGTTTTACACCATGGGCATTCTCGGCACCGGCATTCAGGAGGGCTTGCTGCTTAAGCCCGTCACCTACAAGTGGGCGATGGACCTGTACGACCAGGCGGTCGCCAACACGTGGTTCCCCAACGAGGTTCAGCTCGGCGAAGACATCGCCGACTTCAAGAAGATGACCGACGAAGAGCGTCACGCCATCACCTTCCTCATGAGCTACTTCAACCCGAACGAGCTGCTCGTCAACAAGGCGCTCGCCTTCGGTGTGTACCCCTACATCAAGGCCCCCGAGGCGCACCTGTACCTCGCAAAGCAGATGTGGGAAGAGGCGAACCACTGCATGAGCTTCGAGTACGTGCTCGAGACCTTCCCCATCGACCGCACTGCCGCGTACGACAGCCACGTCTCGGTGCCGTCGATGGCGCGGAAGGAAGAGTTCGAGGTCAAGTTCATCCGTCGCATGACGGAAGACACCCTCGACATCACGACGACCGAGGGCAAGCAAGACTTCATCCGCAACCTCGTCGCCTACAACGTGATTCTCGAAGGCATCTGGTTCTACAGCGGCTTCATGGTGGCGCTGTCGTTCCGCCAGCGCAACCTGCTGCGCAACTTCGGCTCGCTCGTCGACTGGATCGTGCGCGACGAGTCGCTGCACCTCAAGTTCGGCATCAACCTGATTCTGACGGTGCTGGAAGAGAACGAAGACCTGCAGACGGAGGAGTTCGCGAACGAGATCCGCCAGATGATCCTCGACGCCGTCGAGATGGAAGAGCAGTACAACCACGACCTCCTCCCGAACGGCATCCTGGGCCTCAACGCGAACTACATCAACCAGTACGTCAAGTACCTGGCCGACCGTCGCCTCGAGGAACTCGGCTTCGAGACCGAGTACAACGTCACCAACCCGGCGAAGTGGATGGCCACGGCGAACGACACGCTGCAGCTCGTCAACTTCTTCGAGTCGACGAACACCTCCTACGAGGTCAACGCCAAGACCTCGGCCTAGTCGGCACCTGGAACCCCGGCGCTCGCGCCTTTTCCCACCCCCCACCCGCGGCCCGTGCCCCACGCAGACCTGCTGTTCACGAACGGCGTGATCTACGCGGGGCCGGGCCGCGGCTCTCGTGCGGAGGCGCTCGAGGTCGCGGTGCTCGAAGGGCGGATCGTCGCGATTGATGCCGACCTGAGCGCGTGGCGCGGCCCGCGCACCGAGGTCGTCGATCTCGCGGGCGGGATGCTCCACGCGGGGTTCGTCGACGCGCACGTGCACCCCATCCAGGGTGGGCTCGAGCGACTGGGCTGCGACCTGAGCGGCGCCTCGGCGGCGGCCGAGTACCTGGAGGTTGTCGCGCGGCATGCGCGTGAGCATCCGGCCCGCAGCGAGGTGTCGGGCAGCGAGTGGATCACGGGCGGCGGCTGGAGCATGAGCTCCTTCCCCGGCGGCACGCCGACCGCCGCCGCGCTCGACGCCGTTGTGTCCGACCGGCCCGTGCTGCTGTTCAACCGCGACCACCACGGGGCGTGGGCGAACTCGGCGGCGCTGCGCGTGGCCGGCGTCGATGCGTCGACACCCGACCCGGCCGATGGTCGCATCGAGCGCGACGCCGAGGGCCGACCGACAGGCACGCTGCACGAGGGCGCCACCCGCCTCGTCTCCGCCTTCGCCCCGCCGACGACGGGCGAGGACGAGCATGCGGCGCTGCTCGAGGCGCAGCGCTACCTGCACTCCGTCGGGGTGACGGGCTGGCAGGACGCCATCGTCGGCTCCTACTTCGGCGCCTCCGACACGGCGGTCATCTACGCGAGCGCGCTCGAAAGCGGCGAGCTCCCCGCCGACGTCGTCGGGGCGCTGTGGTGGGATCGCGACCGGGGGGTCGAGCAGGTGCCCGAGCTCGTCGCCCGCCGCGATGCCCTCGCCGCGCGACTGGGGCAGGGCGCACGCTTTCGCCTCACCGCCGTCAAGATCATGGCCGACGGGGTCGTCGAGAACGGTACGGCCGCGATGCTGGAGCCGTACCTCGGAGCGTTCGGCACGGGCGCGAACCCCAGCGGCCTCGCGTTCGTCGGCGGGCAGGCCCTGACCGACGCGATCGTCGCGCTCGATGCGGCGGGGCTCTCGGTGCATGTGCACACGATCGGCGACCGCGCGGTGCGCGAGGCGCTCGACGGCTTCGAGGCGGCGCGCGCGGCCAATGGCTGGGCAACTCGCGACCCGCGGGATGCGCGGCGTCACCACCTCGCGCATCTGCAGTTCGTGCATCCGGATGATGCGGCGCGCTTCGCCGAGCTCGGCGTGACCGCGAACGCGCAAGCGTTGTGGGCGTGCAACGAGCCGCAGATGCGCGACCTCACGGTGCCTGTCGTGGGGCATGAGCGCGCGGGGCAGCAGTATCCGTTCGCGTCGATCTTGCGCGCCGGCGGTGACCGGGGGGCGGATGCTCGCCCGGTGCTGTGCGCGGGCAGCGACTGGCCCGTCTCGACCCCCGACCCGTGGCAGGCCCTCCACGTCGCGGTCAACCGCCGCTTGCCCGTCGACGACCCCGACTTCGACGCCGAGCCGCTGCTCGCCCACGAGGCCCTGACGCTCGCCGAGGCCCTCGACGCCTACACGGCGGGCTCGTCGTGGATCAACGGGCGCGGGCCCGGCGACGCCACTACGACGGGCGTCATCGAGGTCGGGGCGCTCGCCGACCTCGCCGCGACCGACCGCGACCCCTTCGCGGGGCCGGCGGAGGGGATCCACACCACCACGACTGTCGGCACCTGGGTGGCCGGGCGTCGCGTGGTCTAATCGGCGTATGGAGATAGGCGCCGACCGCATCACCCTGCAGTTCTTTGCCGAGCCGAAAGATTCGGCGGTGGGCGGCACGACGGTCGCGGCCGGGAGCGTGCTCGAGTGGATCGACAAAGCCGGCTACGCGTGCGCGGTGGGCTGGAGCGCCTCGTACTGCGTGACCGCGTACGTCGGCAACGTGCACTTCACCCGCTCGATCGCTCCCGGCGACCTGGTGCAGGCGCACGCGCGCATCGTCCACACCGGGCGCACGAGCATGCAGGTGCTCGTCGTCATCGAGTCGGCGAGCCCGCGTACACGAGAGTTCTCGGTCGCGACGCACTGCATCCTCGTGTTCGTCGCGGTGGATGCCGAGGGTGCGACGACAGCGGTACCGGAGTGGCACCCGCAGTCGGAGGAGGATCGTGTGCTGCAGGCGAGTGCCGAGCAGCGCATTCTGGTGCGCCGACACATTCGCGACGCCATGCTGGCGCAAGAATATACGGGCTCAGGCACGGCCCCACGCACGGTGTTTCGTTTTCTGTCCTCGCCCTCGGTCGCCAACTGGGGTGGCAAAGCGCACGGCGGCACGGTCATGCGCTGGGTCGACGAGGTGGCGTTTGCGTGCGCGGCGGGGTGGTCGAGCGAGCGCGCGGTGGCCGTGTACTCCGGCGGAATCCAGTTCGCCAGACCGATCGGCATCGGAGACCTCGTCGAGGTGGAAGCTCGGCTGATTCACACGGGGACGCGGTCGATGCACATCGCCGTGCATGTGCGCGCGGGGTCACCGCAGAGCCCACAGCACCTGGAATCCACCACGACCTGCATGACCGTGTTCGTCGATCGAGGTGAGGCTGGCCGCGCGGTGCCTGTACCGTCGCTGCCTCTGCGGTCGCAGGAGGATCGTCGACTCGATCAGCACGCCCTCGACCTCGTTGACCTGCGACAGAAGCCCGCGCCGATTCCTGCGACGGCGCTGGCGAGGCACAGCGCGCACTGACCGCGGCCTACGCGGTGAGCGCCTTGCGGATGCGCTGCACCGAGATCGGGCCCTGCGCGCCGAGTTGCTGGGCGAACAGTGACAGCCGCAGCTCTTCGAGCATCCAGCGCACGGGCACGAGCTCAGCACGGGTGTCGGCCGTGAGAGGCAGCGTGCCGCCGGCCGAGGTGTAGAGCTCGGTCGCCGACTGCACGTCGGTGAGCGACTGCCGGTCGCGCCCCGGGTTCTCGCTGAGCTTGTCGACGCGGTGCGCGATGCCGCGCAGGTATACGGGCAGCCGCGGCAGGCGGTCGAGGCCCGTGCGGCCGAGGAAGCCGTCAAAGACGAGAGCGTCGAGCTGCGCGCGGCAGTCGGCGAGCGGCGCCATGAGGGCGAGCGAGGAGGTGCGGCTGATCGCGACGTCGGCCTCGCGCGCGGCGGTGAGCACGGATGCGCACAGTGCCACGATCCGGAACAGCCGGTCGGGCAGACCCGCATTCACGGCATCGCGCACGGCCTCGAACTCGGTGCGAGTCCAGGGCAGTTCGGGGCGGGCGTCGAGCTCCGCCTCGATGACGGCGCGCACGGCGTCGTCGATGAGAGCGGCCGTCGAGCGGTAGGGGGAGGCGGCAAGGGTGAGCTTCTCGGCGTGCGTGAGGTGCTCCTGCACGTACGACAGTGGCGAGGGCACGCCGAGCTGCACGAGGCGCCGCACCCCCGCGCGGTGGGCCTTTCGCTGGTCATCGATCGTCGTCTGCAGACGCAGGGCGACGGCGGCGCCCTCATCGACGAGCGCGGGGTAGCCGCGAATGGTCGTCTCGCCGCGCCGCACGTCGAGCTGGCGGGGGATCGCGCCGCCCTCCCCGAGCGCGTCGTCCCAGGCCGTGATGCCGCCGCGCTCGATCGGCGAGCGAGCGGCGGCGGTCGCGACGCGGGCGACCGAGTCGCGCGTGCGGGTCTTGAGCTTGCCCTGCAGGGCGGTGAGGTCGGTGCCGCGCGCGAGGCGCTTGCCACGGTCGTCGACGACGGCGTAGCCCATGCGCAGGTGGGCGGGCAGGCGGTCGAGGTCGAAGTCGTCGGGGTCGACGGGCGTGTAGGTCTGGCGGCGGATCTCGGCGGCGAGGAACTCGGTGATCGACACCTCGCGCAGATCGGCGCCCGGCGGCACGGCGTCGAGCAGCCGCTTCGCCCAGTCCGCGGCAGGCACGACGTTGCGGCGGATCGCCTTCGGCAGTGACTTGATGAGCGCCGTCACGAGCTCGAGCCGCAGGCCGGGTACGAGCCAGTCGAAACCGGCGGTGTCGAGCCGGGGCAGCAGCGGCAGCGGCACGGTCACGGTCACGCCGTCGTCGGCGGCACCGGGTTCGAAGCGGTAGCCGACGCTGAGCGTCTGGTCGCCGAGCGTGAGCCGCGTCGGGTAGGAGGTGTCGTCGACGTCGGGCAGTTCTTCTGCCTCGACGAGGTCGGCACGCGTGAGGGTGAGCAGATCGGGATGCTCGGCTCGGGCATCCCGCCACCACCGCTCGAAGCGGCGCACATCGGTGACGTCCGCGGGCAGTCTCGCCTCGTAGAAGTCGACCAGCCGCTCGTCGTCGAGCAGGATGTCGCGGCGTCGCTGCCGCTCCTCGAGCTTCTCGAGCTCGCGCCGCAGTTGCTGGTTGGTGCGGAGGAAGGCGGTGAGGCGCTTGTCGAGCCGCGACGTATCCCAGTCGCCCTCGACGAGCGCGTGGCGGATGAACAGTTCGCGCGCGAGAGGAGCGTCGAGGCGGGCGAGTTGCGCGCGTCTCCGGGGCACGATGGGCACGCCGAAGAGCGTGATCTTCTCGTCGACGACCGCGGCGCCTTGTTTCTTCTCCCACCGCGGTTCGCTGTACTGCCTCTTGGCCAGGTCGCCCGTGAGCGGCTCGGCCCACGCGGGGTCGATGACGGCGACCGTGCGCGCGAACAGGCGGCTCGTCTCGACGAGTTCGGCGGCCATGACGGCTTCGGGCTGCCTCTTGGCGAGGCCCGAACCGGGGAAGAGGACGAAGCGGCGCTGGCGTGCGCCGAGGTAGTCGCGCTTGGCGGTGTCTTTGAGGCCGATGTGGGAGAGGAGGCCGCTGAGGATGGCTTTGTGAATCGCGGTGGCGTCAGCTGCTCCGCTCTCAGTGTCCCGACGACCGGGACGGTCGTCGGCGCTGGCGTCGCGGCGGCGGCCAGAAATGGCCCCCGCTTTCTGCTCCAGCGCGCCTTTAGTCTGCCGGCGAACCTGCCTTTCGACGTCAGCCCACTCGCGAATGCGCAGATAGTTGAGGAACTCGCTGCGTACCTCCTTGCGAAACTGGTTGCCGCTGAGCTCGCGCTGTCGACGCTGCAGGTGGTTCCAGAGATTGAGGAGCGTGATGAAGTCGCTCGTCGGGTCGCGGAACCGGTTGTGCAGCTGGTCGGCGCGCTCGCGCTTCTCGACGGGCCGCTCGCGCGGGTCTTGGATGCTCAGCCCCGCCACGATCGCGATGACCTCCCGCGCGACGCCGAGTCGGCCAGCTTCGACGACCATGCGCGCGTACCGCGGGTCGAGAGGCAGTTGCGCGATCTCCCGTCCGATGCGCGTGATGCGGTGCGCGCCGTCACGCAACTCCACAGCGCGCAGTTCCAGCAGCAGGTCGAGCCCGTCTTTGATGCCGCGCTTATCGGGCGGCTGCAGGAAGGGGAATTGCTCGATGTCGCCGAGCCCGAGCGAGATCATCTGCAGGATGACGGCGGCGAGGTTGGTGCGCAGAATCTCAGGGTCGGTGTAGGCGGGCCGCTTCTCATAATCGGCCTCGGAGTACAGGCGAATCGCGATGCCGTCGCTCGTGCGCCCGGAGCGCCCCGACCGTTGGTTGGCGCTCGCCTGCGAGATCGGTTCGATCGGCAGCCGCTGCACTTTCGCGCGGGCCGAGTAGCGCGAGATGCGCGCCGTGCCAGTGTCGACGACGTACCGAATTCCGGGGACAGTGAGGCTGGTTTCGGCGACGTTGGTCGCGAGAATGATGCGGCGCCGGATGCCCGGCCGCGCCCGCTCGAACACCCGATGCTGCTCGGCGGCACTGAGCCGGCCGTACAGCGGCAGCACTTCGGTGCTCGCGCCGCGCGGCCCCTGGCGGGAGAGGTGCCCGGTGAGGGCGTCGGCCGCATCCCTGATCTCGTTCTCACCGCTGAAGAAGCACAGCACGTCGCCGTCCCCCTCGCGGCCGAGCTCGTCGACCGCGGCGATGACGCCCTCGATCATGTCGATGGCTTCGCCGGGGGTGCTGGGGCCGTCGGACTCATCGTCGTCCGGGTCGGTGAGGTTCTCAAGGTCAGCGCCGTCCGGCACGAGGGGGCGGTAGCGCACCTCGACCGGGAAGGTTCGACCGCTGACCTCGATGATCGGCGCCGGGGTGCCCTGCGCATCCGCGAAGTGCTTCGCGAAGCTCGCCGGGTCGATGGTCGCGCTCGTGATGATGAGCTTGAGCTCGGGGCGGCGGGGGAGGAGCTGCTTGAGATAGCCGAGCAGGAAGTCGATCGTGAGACTGCGCTCGTGCGCCTCGTCGATGATGATCGCGTCGTAGTTCGTCAGCTCGCGGTCTCCGCGCAGGGCGGCGAGCAGGATGCCGTCGGTCATGAGCGTGACGCGCGTGTCTCGCCCAACTTGGTCAGTGAACCGCACCTTATATCCGACGAGCCCGCCGAGCTCAGAGCCGAGTTCTTCCGCGACGCGCTCGGCAATCGTGCGGGCCGCGATACGGCGCGGCTGCGTGTGCGCGATCCGCTCGCGCCCGAGTTCGAGCAGGATCTTCGGCAGCTGCGTCGTCTTGCCCGACCCGGTCTCGCCCGCGACGATGACGACCTGATTGTCGCGGATGGCGGCCGCGATGTCATCGCGCCGCTGCGACACGGGCAGGTCGGGCGGGTATGTGATCGCGAGGGTCGGGCGATCGGGGAGGTCAGTCATGAGCCCTTCAGTCTAGAGTTCCTGGCTCCCTCTCACACTGGTCGACCGGGAGCGGTATCCCCGATCAGGCAATGTGCCTCTCGCGGCACGTGCCGCGACAGGCACACTCCCACCATGGACACTCTCTTCCTTCTCGCTCACCCGCTGCGGTGGCGGCTCATCGAGGTGCTCGCAAGCGGCGAGCACTCAGCGGGTCAGCTTGCCGACGCCGTGCAGTCTGAGCATGGTGTCGGCCGCGAGGCAGTCTCGAAGCACCTGAATCGTCTCGCGCGAGCGGGTCTGGTGACGACCCGTATCGACACGAACGCGCGCATCTACCGTCTGAGCCCGCGCGTGATCGGTGCTCTCGCCGGCCTCGTCGAGCACCTCCTGCAGCTTCGAGAGCCGGCGCAGTACGACGACCTCGATCCAGATGGCGAGGGAGTGGATATCGGCGCTGAGCGAGCGCCGACCTGGGAGGAAGAGGCGGAAGAGGGCTGCTGGTGTATACGAAAATCCCGCCAAGTTGGAAAAGTGTCGCGCATTAGCGACCGAATGTATACATTAGGAGGATGAGCAGTGCCGCCGATCGTGCGTTCGACGCCCTGCGGGCGGCGATCGTCGAGGGCGAGCTGCCGCCCGGCGCCCCGCTCACGGAGGTCGAACAGGCAGGCCGACTCGGGGTCAGCCGCACTCCCGTGCGCGAAGCCTTCGCTCGGCTTATCGCCGCCGGCCTCGCGACCGAGCGCGGCCCGCGAACCCTGCTCGTCAGCCACATCGAACCCGACGACGTCACGGCCCTGTTCGACCTGCGGCGCGCCCTCGACGAGCAGGCGGCCCGCCTCGCGGCGCGGCGCGCATCCGACCACCCCACCCTCGCGGGGCGCTTCGTCGAGCTGGCGCGCCGCTTCGCCGCTGTCGACACAGCCGCCCTGAGCTCCGACGACCCGCAGCGCCACGGCTACTACGCGTTGGTCGCCGAATTCGACGCCGCCCTCGACGACAGCCTCGGCCACAGCCCCTACCTCGCCTCTGCGATCGCGAGCACGCGCGTGCATCTCGCCCGCGTGCGCCGCCTCGCGCGCGATGATGACGCGCGGCTCGCAGCCAGCGCCGCCGAACACGGCGCCATCGCGCGCGCTATCGCTGACGGCGACGCTGAACGCGCGGCCGCCGCGACTCGGCTGCACCTGCACGAAGCGCTCACGAGAATCCACGCCCATCTGCCGCGATCCGGCACGAACCGACAGAAGGAACGACCATGACAACCACCCACACCGTCCGCACCCATCAGAGCAGCGAAGACCTCGCCCCCGCCGACCAGCTTGCCGGCAAGCTCGCCACCCTCGCCGCCGAGCAGGATCGCCCGATCGACGAGACGGCCGTCGACATGGTCATCAACCGCGTCATCGACAACGCCGCGGTCGCCGTCGCGAGCCTCGACCGCGCCCCCGTCGTGAGCGCGCGCGGGCAGGCCGAATCCCACCCCTCCAGCCCCGGCGCGACTGTGTTCGGCACCGCCCCCGACACCCGGTACAGCCCCGAATGGGCCGCCTGGGCCAACGGGGTCGCCGTGCGCGAACTCGACTACCACGACACCTTCCTCGCCGCCGACTACTCCCACCCCGGTGACAACATTCCGCCGATCCTCGCCGTCGCGCAGCACGCGGGAAGCACCGGCGCGCAACTGCTCAAGGGTCTACTCACCGGCTACGAGATCCAGATCGACCTCGTACGCGCCATCTGCCTGCACGAGCACAAGATCGACCACGTCGCCCACCTCGGCCCGAGCGCCGCGGCCGGAATCGGCACGCTGCTGGGCCTCGACCAGGCGACGATCTTCCAGGCCATCGGCCAGGCACTGCACACGACGACCGCCACGCGCCAGTCGCGCAAGGGCGAGATCTCCACCTGGAAGGCGCACGCCCCCGCCTTCGCCGGCAAGATGGCCGTCGAGGCCGTCGACCGCGCCCTGCGCGGCCAGACCAGCCCGAGCCCCATCTACGAGGGGGAGGACGGCGTCATCGCCTGGCTGCTGAGCGGTTCTACCGCCCGCTACGAGGTCCCGCTCCCCGAGAAGGGCGAACCGCTCACGGGCATCCTCGACAGCTACACGAAAGAGCACTCCGCCGAATACCAGGCGCAAGCGTGGATCGACCTCGCGCGCCGACTCGGCACCGAGCGACCCGAGCTGCGCGACCCCGCGAACATCAAGCAGATCGTGCTGCACACGAGCCACCACACGCACTACGTCATCGGCTCGGGCGCCAACGACCCGCAGAAGTACGACCCGGCCGCGAGCCGTGAGACGCTCGACCACTCGATTCCCTACATCGTCGCCGTCGCTCTCCAAGACGGCGGCTGGCACCACGTCGACTCCTACGCCCCCGAGCGCGCGGGTCGCCCCGACACGGTCGAGCTGTGGCAGAAAATCACGACCACCGAAGACGCCGAATGGACGCGCCGCTACCACTCGCTCGAGATCAGCGAGAAGGCCTTCGGTGGCCGCATCGAGATCGAGCTGAACGACGGCACGCGCGTGGTCGACGAGATCGCCGTCGCCGACGCCCACCCGCTGGGCGCGCGGCCCTTCGGTCGCGCAGAGTACGTGGGCAAGTTCCGGATGCTCGCGGAGGGCATCCTCGTCCCCGACGAGATCGACCGCTTCTTGGGAGTCGCCCAGCGCCTGCCCGAACTGAGCCCCACCGAGCTCGGCGGCCTCACCGTGACCCCGATTCACCCCGTGCCCGCCGCCCCGAAGGGACTCTTCTGATGCTCTCCACCTCCACCACGCCGAGCCAGCGCCGGCAGGCGTTCCGCGCGGGGCTCGCAAGCGGGCGCCTACAGGTGTTCCCGGGCGCCTTCACACCCCTCAGCATCCGGCTCATCGCAGACAAGGGATTCGACGGCGCCTACATCTCGGGTGCCGTCATGGCCGCCGAGCTCGGCCTGCCCGACATCGGGCTCACGACGCTCAGCGAGGTCGCACACCGCGCCCACCAGATCAGCCGCATGAGCGACCTGCCGACCCTCGTCGACGCAGACACCGGATTCGGCGAGCCGATGAACGTGGCCCGCACCGTCCACGAGCTCGAAGACGCGGGCGTCGCGGGACTGCACTTGGAGGACCAGGTCAACCCCAAGCGCTGTGGGCACCTCGACGGCAAAGCAGTGGTGGATGCCGACACGGCGGTGAAGCGCATCCGCGCGGCCGTCGACGCGCGCCGCGACAGTGACCTCGTGATCATGGCCCGCACCGACATTCGCGGGGTAGAAGGTATGGACGCCGCGATCGACCGCGCGAAGGCGCTCGAGGCATCCGGCGCCGACGCGATCTTCCCCGAGGCCATGGCGGGCCTCGACGAGTTCGCGGCGATGCGCGCTGCCGTCGACGTGCCGATCCTCGCCAACATGACCGAGTTCGGCAAGAGCAAGCTCTTCACTCACCAGCAGCTCGCCGACGTCGGCGTCAACCTCGTCATACATCCCGTATCGCTGCTGCGCATCGCCTTCGGCGCGATTGAGCGCGGGCTCGACGCGCTGCGTGACACGGGCACCCTCGACGCGGAGGTCCCCAGCATGCAGACTCGGGGGAGGCTCTACGAGCTGCTCGACTACGAGGCGTACAACGCCTTCGACTCGACCATCTACACCTACAAGGAGACCCGATGACCGAGACCGAGATCAAGAAGGGCCTAGCGGGCGTCGTCGTCGACAAGACCGCCGTGTCGAAGGTGAACCCCCAGACCAACTCTCTGCTGTACCGCGGCTACCCCGTGCAGGAACTCGCCGAGCGCTGCACGGCCGAAGAGGTCGCCTACCTGCTCTGGCACGGCGACCTGCCCGACGAGAAGCAGCTCGCTGAGTTCGAGACGCTCGAGCGCTCGCTGCGGCACCTCGACCCCACCGTCAAGCACACGATGGATGCCCTGCCGCTGTCGGCACACCCCATGGACGTCGTGCGCACCGCCGTGAGCGTGCTCGGCGCCCTCGATGAGACCCTTACGACCGACGGCACGTGGATCGATGCGGATCTCACGCTGGAGCGCAGCATCCGGATGTGGGCCCAGTTGCCCGCGATCGTCGCCTATGCCCAGCGCCGCCTGCGCGACCAGGAGCTCGTCGAGCCGCGCGATGACCTCGGTTACTCCGCGAACTTCCTGCACATGACCTTCGGCGAGGTGCCCGAGCTGGTGGTCGTGGAGGCGTTCGACGTGTCGATGATCCTGTATGCCGAGCACTCGTTCAACGCCTCGACGTTCGCCGCGCGGGTCGTCATCTCGACCCTGAGCGACGTCTACTCGGCGGTCACGGGCGCGATCGGGGCGCTCAAGGGGCCGTTGCACGGCGGCGCCAATGAGGCCGTCATGCACGTCTTCGACGAGATCGGCACCGCCGACCGGGCCGAGGAGTGGCTGCAGAGCGCGCTCGCCGAGAAGCGCAAGATCATGGGCTTCGGCCACCGCGTCTACAAGAACGGCGACTCGCGCGTGCCGACCATGAAGACCGCACTCGAGACCCTCGTCGCCCACTACGAGCGCCCCGAGGTCATGGCGCTGTACGACACGCTCGAGACGGCGATGGAGGAGGCCAAGAACATCAAGCCCAATCTCGACTACCCCTCGGGCCCGGCCTACAACCTCATGGGCTTCGACACCGCGATTTTCACGCCGCTATTCATTGCCGCGCGTGTCACCGGGTGGACGGCGCACGTGCGCGAGCAGCTCGCCGCCAACGCACTCATCCGGCCCCTGAGTCTGTACACGGGCCCCGACGAGCGGCACATCTCAGGTCCCTGAGAGGCGCGGTTCCTGAGAGGCGCGGTTCCTGAAAGGCGCGGGCGCGTGTCTGCGAGAGGATAGGGGAATGACTGACGTGATTCCCACCCCGCACCTGACCCTCTCTGACGGCAAGAGCATCCCGCAGCTCGGGCTGGGAGTCTTTCTCGTCGAGCCCGACGAGGCTGAGCGCATCGTGAGCGACGCCCTCGAGGTCGGCTACCGGCACATCGACACGGCGCGCGTCTACAAGAACGAGGAGGGCGTGGGTCGCGCGATCGCGAAGAGCGGCATTCCGCGCGAGGAGCTGTTCATCACGACGAAGCTGTGGAACAGCGACCAAGGTGCCGATACGACGCCCGCCGCGCTAGACGCGAGCCTCGAGCGGCTCGGCCTCGACTACGTCGACCTGTACCTCATCCACTGGCCGGCCCCGAAGTACGGCAAGCACGTCGAGACCTGGCAGAGCATGGTCGAGCTGCGCGAGACCGGCAAGGCCCGCTCGGTGGGCGTCTCGAACTTTCTCGAGAAGCACCTCGACGACATCGCCGCAGCCTCCGACGTGTCGCCCGTCGTCAATCAGATCGAACTGCACCCGGCCCTGCAGCAGCGCGCGCTGAGGGAGCACCAGGCGCAGTGGGGCATCCACACCGAGTCGTGGGGGCCCCTCGGGCAGGGCAAGTACGCGCTCGCGGAGCTGCCCGGCTTTGCCGACATCGCCGAGGCACACGGCAAGAGCGTGCAGCAGGTGGCGATCCGCTGGCACCTGCAGGAGGGCCTCATCGTCTTCCCGAAGACGAACCACCGCGAGCGCATGATCGAGAATGCCGACGTGTTCGACTTCGAGCTCACCGACGAGCAGATGGCGACGATCGCCGCCGCCGACCAGGGCATGCGCGTCGGAGCCAACCCCGACAACACCGACTTCTAGTCGGGCGGGCAACCACACGAGTCGCACGGTTTCGGACATGTCGCACGCATCCTTGCGTGCGAGCTGTCCGGTTCAATGCGAAACGTGCATGGTTTCTGGCCGGCCGCAACCGTAGGGTGGCGGGCATGGCTCGCCGACTCGACAACGCCGTCAGCCCGTACCTGCGCTCGCACGCCGACAACCCCGTCGACTGGTGGCAGTGGGGCCCTGAGGCGTTCGAGGAGGCGCGGCGGCGCGAGGTGCCGGTCATGATCTCGATCGGCTACGCGACGTGCCACTGGTGCCACGTCATGGCGCGCGAGACCTTCAGCGATCCTGCCGTCGCCGAGTGGCTCAACGAGCGTGTCGTGAGCATCAAGGTCGACCGCGAGGAGCATCCACAGGTCGACGCCGCCTACCTTGCGGCGGCCGGCGCTTTCAGCGAGCAGCTGGGATGGCCGCTTACCGTGTTCGCGACGCCCGAGGGCCGCACCTTCTACGCCGCGACCTATCTGCCGCCCCAGCCGATGCAGGGCATCCCGTCGTTCCTCCAGGTTGCCGAGGCGGTACTGGAGGCATGGAGCGAGCGGCACGAGGAGGTGCTGCAGAGCGCGGAAGGGCTGCAGGATGCTCTGCGCGCGGCCGCCCAACGCGACGAGGGCGCCCTGCCGACGGTCGAGCAGCTCGGCGACGCGGTCACCGAACTCGTCGGGTACGAGGATCGCGAGCACGGCGGGTTCGGGGGAGCCCCCAAGTTTCCCGTCGCGCCCGTGCTGCTGTTCCTGCAGGCGCAGGGCTCCACGGGCGACCGCGACGCGGCCGAACTCGCCCAGCGCACCCTCGAGCGACTCGCGGCGAGCCCGCTACGCGACCCCGTCGAGGGCGGGTTCTTCCGGTACGCGACCCGGCGCGACTGGAGCGAACCGCACTATGAGCGCATGCTCTACGACAACGCGCTGCTGCTGGAGGCCTATACCCGAGCCGGCCTCGAGGAGCCAGCGGCCGGCATCATCGCCTTCTTCGAGGAGGTGCTGCGCGTGCCCGGTGGCCTCGCTTCGGGGCAGGACAGCGAGAGCGTGCTCAACGGTGAGCGCAGCGAGGGTGGCTACTACGCACTCACCGCGGCCGAGCGTGCGGAGGTCGAGCCGCCCGCACTCGACGCGAAGGTGCTCACGGCCTGGAACGGCCTGGCGATCGGCGGCCTCGCCGTCGCGGCGCGCCGTCTCGCGGATGCTCGCGCGGCCGAGCGTGCTCGTGCCCTCGCCGTCGAGCTCGCTGATGACCTGCTCGCCGCCCACCGGCTGCCCGACGACGAGCACGGCCGCGCTCGGCTGGCGCGCGCGAGCCGCGACGGGCGACTGTCGGAGGCCGCGGCGACGCTCGAGGATTACGGCGATCTCGCGGTGGGGTTGCTCGAACTCGCCGTCACGACGGGCGAGGCGCGCTGGGCGTCCGTGGCGCGCGGCCTCGTCGACGCGTGCATCGTGCCGCCGACCGGCAGCGACGGGGTGATCGTGCGCCCTCCCGGCGGGGAAGACCCCACACTGGTCGCCCACGGGCTCGCCACGATCGAGGACCCGCAGGAGGGAGCTGCGCCGAGCGGCATCTCGGCCCTCGCGCGGGCAGCCTTGCTGCTGCATCAGCTCACAGCCGAGCCTGGTTACCGGGCGCTCGCCGAAGGGCTCCTGGCCCCGCTGGCTGCCCTCGCCGTGCCGCGGCCCATCGGGTTCGGGGCGATGCTCGCGGTGACGACGGACCTTGCGCACCCGTCACGACAGCTCATCGTCGTGAGCGCCCCGGGCGACGACGCGCACGAACTCGTCGCGCACGCGCGCGCCAGCGACGCGGCGGGCACACTGGCGCTCGCCGTCACCACGGCCCAGGCGGCCGAGTGGGTCTCGGCTGGGTTCGCCCTGCTCGCCGACCGGGTCGCGGTGGGTGGTCGCACGACCGCCTACCTGTGCACCGACTTCGTCTGCCGACTCCCGGTGACATCCTTGCGCGAGCTCACCGCAGAAGCCTGACCCACACTGAGATGCCCGCCGCGTCGCATGATTTCGGACACGTCGCACAGAAGTAACCGTGCGAGGTGTCGGTTTCGGTGCGACGACGACGAGAGCGCGCGCGGGCACCTGCGTGGCGCGGCTCAGCCGCCGACGCGCTCCTGCCAGGAGGCCACGGCGCCAGAGTGTCCGGCCCGCACCGTGAACCAGACGGCAACGGCGGCCGCGCCGGCCGCGAGAACAGACACGATGACACGCAGCCACAGCAGTGTGCGCGATCGCGGTGAACCCGCGGCAGCGGCTCGCGCGGTCAGCTCGCTCACGATCGCCCACACCACCCCGAGCGCGAGGGTGATCGCGGCGATCGGGGGCAACTGCTCGCCCAGCGCCTCGTGCATGCTCGCCTCGCCGACGCGGTCGGAGAGCGCGTTGCCCGACTCGGCGGCGACAAAGGTCGACAGCGTGCCGACGGCGAGCGCCGCGATGACACTCCACCGCACCCAGCGGGGCACCCGCGGCAGCACCATGATGACGACGAGGGCGAGCGCAGCGACAGGCAGCACCACCACCGTGACGTGCACGACGAGCGGGTGCACGGGCAGGCCGCCCACGAGGTCGAACACGGTCACCATGGCAGAGGTCGTCATGATGCGACAGTAACCCGCGCGCATGAGAGACGGCGAGGAAAGGTCGGGCCCGTTTCGGCCTTACCGCACCTGCTTCACTGCACCTGCCGACGCGAGCTGATGACGCCCGTGTCGAATCCCATGAGGTTCAGACCGCCGTGGAATCGCGCGTGCTCGACCTTGATGCAGCGATCCATGACGACGGTCAGACCCTTCGACTCCCCGTAGATCGCGGCCTCCTCGTTCCATATGCCGAGCTGCACCCACACGGTCGGTGCTCCGACGGCGAGCACGTCGTCGATGACGGAGGGGATGTCGCTGGCTTTGCGGAACACGTCGACGATGTCGGGTACTTCCGGCAGCGAGGCGAGGTCGGGGTACGCGGGCTGGCCGAGGATCTCGCTCGCGTTCGGGTTGACGAAGTACACCCGGTAGTCGCTCGACTGCTGCAGGTAGGTGCCCACGAAGTACGAGGAGCGCGCGGGATTCGGCGAGGCGCCGACGACCGCGATACTCTTTGCCCTGCGCAGGATGCCCAGCCGCTCCTTCGCGCCGGGCCCGACCCAGGTGCGCTGAGACTTCAGCAGCTTCGCGAGCGGCGAGCTCGCCGGAATCGCGCACGTGAGCCCGTTCGCAAGCGTGACCGTCTCGGAGCCGAAGCCGTCGGCGCCAGTGGCGTCAGACATCCTCATGCTCCCTTCGCCGCGTCGAGCGCCTGGTCGAGGTCGTCGATGATGTCGGCGACATCCTCGATACCGACACTCAACCGCACGAGGCCCGGGCTGATTCCCGCGTCGAGCAGCTGTTGCTCAGTGAGCTGCGCGTGCGTCGTCGAGCCGGGGTGGATGATGAGCGTCTTCGCGTCGCCGATGTTGGCGAGGTGGCTCGCGAGCTGCACGTTCTCGATCACCGTCTGGCCGGCCGCGCGCCCGCCAGCGACATCGAAGCTGAACACGGCGCCCGGCCCGAGCGGCAGGTACTGCTGCGCGCGCTCGTGGTGGCGGTGCGAGCGGAGGCCGGCCCAACGCACGGCCTCGACGCGATCGTCGGCGTCGAGCCACTCGGCGACGGCGCGGGCATTGTCGACGTGCGCCTGCATGCGGTACGGCAGAGTCTCGACGCCCTGCGCGAGCAGGAAGGCCGAGTGCGGGGCGAGGGCGGGGCCGATGTCGCGCAGCTGCTCGGCGCGCAGGCGGGTGAGAAAGGCATACTCACCAAAGTTGCCGTGCCAGGTGAGACCGCCGTAATGCGGCACGGTCTCCTCGAACAGCGGGAAGGTGTGATTCGACCAGTCGAAGCGCCCCGACTCGACGACGACACCGCCGAGCGTCGTGCCGTGGCCGCCGAGAAACTTGGTCGCCGAGTGCACGACGATGTCGGCTCCCCAGTCGATCGGGCGGCACAGGTAGGGGGTCGCGATGGTCGAGTCGATGACGAGGGGAATGTCGGCGGCGTGCGCGACATCGGCCAGACCCGCGATGTCGGCGACGTCGCCGCTCGGGTTGGCAACCGTCTCGGCGAACACGAGCTTGGTACGCCCGGGAATGATGGCGGCGGCATAGTCGGCCGGGTCGTCACTCGCAACGAAGGTCGTGTCGATGCCGAAGCGGCGCAGGGTCACGTCGAGCTGCGTGATCGAGCCGCCGTACAGGGTCGAGGAAGCAACGATGTGGTCGCCCGCGCCCGCGAGTGAGGCGAAGGTGACGAACTGCGCGCTCAGGCCGCTCGCGGTAGCAACGGCGCCGAGCCCGCCTTCGAGGCTCGCCACCCGCTCCTCGAAGCTCGCGACAGTGGGGTTCGCCAGGCGCGAGTAGATGTTCCCGTACTTCTGCAGGGCGAAACGCGCGGCGGCATCCTCGGTCGAGTCGAACACGAACGCACTCGACTGGTAGATCGGCATCGCCCGCGCTCCCGTTGCCGAGTCGGGCACGTTGCCCGCGTGGATCGCGCGGGTCTTGAATCCGTATTCGCGGTCGGCCATCCCTCCAGGCTAGGTGAGGGGTGGTGCGCGGCGCGGCGCCGTGCGTCACATTCCGTAGTGAGCCGATGCCGGCGATGCGACGGCACTCTCCGGTCGGAGTGCCACGCGGCGTCCACCGAACGGTGGGCACAGAATCCGCCGCGGGGTGGAGGCGCGCGAGAAATGATCGCTCCTATTCTCGAGGCATGAGCGAGAACTCGACCCCCACTCCTGCCCCTGCCGGGCCGACGGTGCGCCGCGAGCGCGCCCTCGCCCCCGACGTTGCCCGCGGCCTCGTGCTCCTCGGCATCGCGGTCGCCAACGTGCCCTTCCTGTTGTGGGGCCGCGAGGCCGGGCTTCTCTTCAAGCCCCTGACGGATGCCCCTGCTGACCCCTGGGTCAACGCCCTCGTCGCCCTGCTCGCCGACAACCGCAGCTACCCGCTGTTCGCACTGCTCTTCGGCTACGGCCTCACCCAATTGCTCACGCGCGAACATGCCCGCGGTGCCGACTGGCCCGCCGCCCGTCGTCTGCTGGTGAGCCGCAACCTGTGGCTCCTCGCATTCGGTGCGGCGCACGGCGTGCTGCTGTTCTTCGGCGACATCCTCGGTGCGTACGGATTGCTCGGCCTGGCCCTCGTGCTGCTGATCCGAGCGAGCACCAAGGTGCTCGCGGTCGTCGGCTGGATCAGCTTCGGGGTTCTCTGCCTCACGGGCCTCGCCGAGGGCATGGTGGGCCTGGCCAACAAGTTCGTGGCGGAGGACGGGGGCTTCGCCGTCTTCGCCTCTCCCGGCGCCGACACCTACCTGCTCGCGACTCTGCAGCGCGCCGGGGAATGGTCGCTCGCCCTGCTCTCCATTCCGTTCGGCGGGTTCGGCCTTCTCGCGCCGATGATCCTCGGCATGTGGGCCGCTCGCCACCGCGTGCTGGAAGACCCGGCCCGGCATCGTCGCGCGCTGGGTCTCGTGGCCGGCATCGGCATCGCCGTGTCGCTGATCGGGGGCCTGCCGATGTCTCTCGGAATCCTGGGAGTCTTCGAGGTGAACGTCTTTCTCGAGCCTGTGGTCGCGATGCTGCACGTCATGACGGGAGCGGTCGGCGGCGCCGGCTATGTCGCCCTCATCGCCCTGGTGGTCGGTGGCAAGGCCACGGGTGGGCCTATCGCTCGACTGTTCGCGGCGCTCGGTCAGCGCTCGCTCAGCGGCTACCTCACCCAGTCCGTCGTCTTCCTCGTCCTCTTCGCGCCGTACACGCTCGGGCTCGGTGGCACCGTCTCCATGGCGGAGGCCACCCAGATCGCCGTGCTCACCTGGCTCGGCACCCTCGTGCTCGCGAACGTGCTCGCTGCACTCGACAAGCCCGGCCCGGCGGAGTGGCTGCTGCGGCGAATCGTGTACCGGCGCCGTCGGCAGCCCGCACCGGTCGCACCGGCAGCGGCGCCGACACCACCGGCACCGACGGACGATCGCTAGACCCAGCCGGGCAACCAGTAGTGCAGACGCAGGAACTCGACCGGGATCGGCGCGCCCGTCCACAGCGGCAGGAACAACGCGCTCACGAGCACGATCATCGTGAGGACGACGATCACGAGGGCTCGGCCGAGCCGACGCCGCTGCGGCGGGTCGTCAGCTCGGCCGAGCACCGCACCGAGCATGCTCACGAACGCCAGAACGAGGAACGGCGTGAGCACGATCGTGTAGAAGAAGAAGGTGGTGCGCTCCGGGTACAGCAGCCAGGGCAGGTAGCCGGCGGCGACACCGGTCAGCACGATCGCGATCGCCCACGGTGAGCCCACGAAGGGCAGGGTGGCGGGTGTCGCGTCGGCAGCATCCGGCACGGCGCGAGGCACTGCCCGCCAGTTCCGCCAGAGGGCGATGCCGCACCCGACGAGCACGACGAGCACCGCCGCGACAGAACCCCACCACAGCAGCGGATTCGGGATGCCGGTGAGCGCCTCGATTGTGCCATCGCCGCGGTCGAGGTAGTGCATGTAGGTGGGGCGCAGCAGCAGCGGCCAGCCGATCGCGGGCGCCTCGTAGGGGTGCGGCGTCGACACCCCCAGGTGGAAGCCGTAGATGGTCTGCTGGTACGCCCACCAGTTCTGCAGGGCATCCAGTGCGGCCCCCAGGATGCCCGGCCACCGCTCACTCGCCTCGATCTCGCGCGACCGCCCATAGCCGCCGCTCGTGGCGAACCACCCCGCCCAGGCGGTGAGGTGCGCCGCCGCGGCCGCGGGGATGGTCAGCAGCACGCTCAGCGGCGCCTGGCGCAGCAGGGTGCCGCTCACCCACAGGGCGACACCCGCTCGGCGACGGTCGAGGGAGTCGGCGATGACGGTGAGCACGGCGAACGCGGCAAAAAGGTACAGGGCGCTCCACTTGACGGCGACGGCGAGGCCGAAGAGCGCTCCGGCGGTCACGAGCCAGGGGCGGGCGAGCAGGCCGGGGCCCCAGTCGGTCGACCTGCCCGACACGCGCCGCTCTGCTAGCCAGCGTTCGAGACGTGTGCGCGACCACCGCCGGTCACGCACGATGGCGATCACGGCCAGTAGCACGACCAGGGTGAGGATGCCGTCGAGCAGGGCGACGCGGCTCATGACGATCGCGTTGCCGTCGATCGCGAGCAGGCCACCGGCGAGCACGGTCAGGGTCGTCGAGTGCCACAGCAGGTGCGCGAGCACCATGAGGGCGGCGACGAGGAGGATGCCCGAGACGGCGACGCCGAGCCGCCAGCCGTAGGCGTTGCCGGGGCCGAGGGCGAGCATCCCGAGGGCGATGATCCACTTGCCGAGCGGGGGGTGCACGACGAAGGCAGCCTCGGTGCCCGGCGTCGGTGGCTCGCCCGCGGCGAACAGCTCATTGGAGCCCTCGGGCCACGCGCCCTCGTAGCCGAGCTGCAGCAGCGAGGCGGCGTCTTTGACGTAGTACGTCTCGTCGAAGACGAGGGTGCCGGGCTGGTCGAGCGCGATCAGCCGGGTGGCGGCGGCGACGCCGAGCACGGCGGCGGGCATCCCGACGCGAATCAGACGCTCTCGGGTGACCACCCGCACATGCTACGGCTGCCGGTGGGAGGATGGCGGCATGATCGTGCTCGCGGCGACGCCCATCGGCAACCTCGGCGACGCGAGCCGACGCCTCCTCGAGTCGCTCGAGTCGGCCGAGCTCGTCGTCGCGGAGGACACCCGCACGGCCGCGCACCTGCTGCGCGCCCTCGGCATTGAGAACCGGCCGCGCCTGGAGGCTCTGCACGAGCACAATGAGCGCGAGCGTTCAGCCGACCTGGTCGAGCGGGCGCGCGAGAGTGACATCCTCGTGCTGACCGATGCGGGGATGCCCGGCATCAGCGACCCCGGCTACATCCTGGTCGAGGCGGCCATCACCGCCGACGTGCGTGTCACGGCGCTGCCCGGGCCGAGCGCGGTGCTGACCGCCCTCGTGCTGAGCGGTCTTCCCACCGACCGCTTCGCGTTCGAGGGGTTTCTGCCGCGCAGGGGCCGCGCCGGCGCGCTGCGCGCGCTCGCCGCAGAGCCGCGCACGCTGATCTTCTTCGAATCGCCCCACCGCATCGCTGCGGCGCTCGCCGACGCTCGGGACGCCTTCGGCGCCGAGCGCCGCGCCGCCGTCTGCCGCGAGCTCACCAAGCGCTACGAGCAGGTCGCGCGCGGGTCGCTGGGTGAGCTCGCCGAGCAGTTCGCCGAGGGGGCGCGGGGTGAGATCGTGCTCGTGATCGAGGGGGCGCCCGCGGGTGCTGCCGACGTACCGACCGCGGTCGAGGAGGTGCTGGCGCGCGCCGCCGCGGGGGAGCGGCTCAAGGAGGCCGCGGCCGCGGTCGCCGACGCCACGGGCCTCGGCAAGCGCGAGCTGTATGAGGCCGCGCTCGCTGCACGGCGCTGAGATGCGGGCGGGGCGCGTGCGGCTGACGCACAGTCCGCGCCGTCACACGCAGCTGCCCGCCCGTAGACTGGGCCCATCATGGCCGCCGCTGACACCTTCTCTATCTCGACGCCGATCTTCTACGTCAACGACGCACCCCACATCGGGCACGCGTACACCGAGGTCGCGGCGGATGTTCTCGCGCGGTGGAATCGGCAGAGCGGGCGCGACACCTGGTCACTCACCGGCACCGACGAGCACGGCCAGAAGATTCTGCGCACAGCGGTCGCCAACGGAGTCACCCCCAAGGAGTGGGCCGACAAGCTCGTCGACGAGGCCTGGGTGCCGTTGTTGAAGACGATCGACATCCAGAATGACGACTTCATTCGCACCACGGAGGAGCGCCACGAGACCGTCGTGCAGGCGTTCCTGCAGAGGCTCTACGACTTGGGGTTCATCTATGACGGCGAGTACGAGGGCTTCTACTGCGTCGGTTGCGAGGAGTTCAAGCAGCACGGTGACCTCGTCGAGGGTGCCGGCGAGTTCGACGGTCAGCTCGTGTGCCCGATCCACGGCCGGCCGGTCGAGGTGCTCAAGGAGAAGAACTACTTCTTCCGCATGAGCGACTTCCAGCAGCGGCTGCTCGACCTGTACGAGTCGCAACCCGACTTCCTCCAGCCCGACAGCGTGCGCAACGAGATCGTGTCGTTCGTGCGCCGGGGCCTCGACGATCTCTCCATCTCACGGCAGAGCTTCGACTGGGGCGTGCGCGTGCCGTGGGATGACAGCCACGTCGTCTATGTGTGGTTCGACGCCCTGCTCAACTACATCTCGGCCCTCGGCTGGGAGCCCACCGCCGACGCTCCCGCCTTCGAGCGCTTCTGGCCGAGCAACCACATCGTGGGCAAAGACATCGCGCGGTTCCACTCCGTCATCTGGCCGGCCATGCTCATGGCGGCCGACCTGCCGGTGCCCCGCCGCGTCTTCGCGCACGGCTGGCTGCTCGTGGGCGGCGAGAAGATGTCGAAGTCGAAGCTCACCGGGATCGCGCCCAGCCAGATCACCGACGTGTTTGGGTCTGACGCCTTCCGCTACTACTTCCTGCGCGCCATCAACTTCGGGCAGGACGGCTCGTTCAGCTGGGAAGACCTGAGTGCGCGCTATCAGGCTGAGCTCGCCAACGGTTTCGGCAACCTCGCCTCGCGTGTGGTCTCGATGGTGGGTCGGTACTGCGACGGCACGCTGCCCGCCGCGACCGACGTCACCGAGGCGGAGGAGCGCATCCACGAGGTCCTGGCCAGCGCCGTCGCGCGCGCCGAGAACGCGATGGAGCGCTTCGCGATCCACGAGGCGCTCGGGGCGATCTGGACGGTCGTCGACGAGCTCAACGGCTACCTCACGCTGCAGGAGCCGTGGAAGGTTGCCAAAGACGAGGAGCGCACCGAGCGACTCCACACGATTCTGTACACGGCGGTAGAGGGCCTGCGCGCCCTCGCCGTGCTGCTGTCGCCCGTGACGCCGCGGGCGACGCAGAAGCTGTGGCGGGCCCTGGGTGCCGAGAGCGCCCTCGGCTCGCTCACCGACCAGCGCATCCCCGACGCCGGAGTGTGGGGCCAACTGCCCGCCGGCGCGGTGGTGTCGCCCCTGGAGGGACTGTTCCCCCGCATCGAGCAGGAGGCGGCCGTCTAGCGACGCCGCGCCGACCCGGTCGGGGAGAGAAGGAGCATCGCATGATCGATCCCGTCGAACCGCACGTGCGCACGCGCGCCGCGATGGAGGATTCCAATCGCGACCTGAGCTACCCGCCGAGCCCCGAAGCACTCGTCGTGCCCGTCTACGACAACCACACCCATCTCGAGATCGCCGATGGCGAGAACCCGCTGCACTACCGCGAGCACCTGGATCGAGCATCCGCCGTCGGCGTGCGCGGTGTTGTGCAGGTGGGCACCGACGTGCTCACGAGCCGCTGGTCGGCCGCCGTCGCTGCCCGTGAACCCCGTGTGCTCGCGGCGGTCGCACTGCATCCCAACGAGGCGCCCGCCCTCGTCGAATCAGGCGAACTGGATGCCGCTCTCGCGCAGATCGACGAGCTGGCTGCCCAGCCCCGCGTCGTCGCGATCGGTGAGACGGGCCTCGACTTCTTCCGCACCGACAGCGAGAGCGGACGCGCCGCGCAGATCCGCTCCTTCGAAGCGCACATCGAGCTCGCCAAGAAGCACAATCTGGCCCTGCAGATTCACGACCGCGACGCGCACGAGGAGGTCGTGCGCACGCTGTTGCGGGTCGGCGCGCCCGACAGGGTCGTCTTCCACTGCTACAGCGGCGATGTCGAGCTGGCGAGCATTCTCGCCGAGCGCGGCTGGTTCGCGTCCTTCGCCGGCACGGTGACCTTCAAGAACGCGCGCAACCTGCGCGAGTCGCTGGAGATCCTGCCGCGGGCGCTCCTGCTGGTGGAGACGGATGCGCCGTTCCTCACGCCGCACCCGCACCGGGGGCGACCCAACGGCCCCTACCTGCTGCCGTGGACGGTGCGCGCTATCGCCGACCACCTGCACACGGACGCCTCGATGCTTGCCGCGCAGCTGAGCTCCAACACCGAGCTGGTGTACGGCCACTGGAACGACGAGCCCGTCACGGCGCCCGGCGACCCGTGGGCTGACCGCATCGAGGAGATACCGGGCCACCCGGCCGATCTGACCGACGGCCCGCACCGTCACGACTCGTGATCCTGCGACGCGAGACGATCAGACGGTGAGCACCCTGCTCGGCCCCGCCGAGGTGCGGGATCTCGCCGAGCAGCTGGGCGTGCAGCCCACCAAGCGGCTCGGGCAGAACTTCGTGCACGACGCCAACACGGTGCGACGCATCGTCGCCGCCGCCGGGGTGCCTGCGGGCGCGACCGTGCTCGAGGTGGGCCCCGGGCTCGGCTCGCTTACCCTCGGGCTGCTCGAGGCCGGGCATCCGGTCATCGCCGTCGAGATCGACGCGCGCCTCGCCGCCCAGCTGCCGCGCACGGTCGAGACGCTGCAGCCGAATGCTCCGCTGACGGTCATCACCGCTGACGCCCTGCGCATCGACGCTGACGCTCTGCGCATCGACGCCGACGCCCTGCGCATAGAAGCTGACACGCTGCGCGTGACCGAGCTGCCGAGCCCGCACGCCCCGCCCGTCGCGCTGGTCGCCAACCTGCCCTACAACATCTCGGTACCCGTGCTGCTGCACCTGCTGGCGACGGTGCCGAGCCTCGAGCGCACCCTGGTCATGGTGCAGGCCGAGGTTGGCCACCGCATCGCCGCGCCGCCCGGGTCGAAGGTCTACGGCAGCCCGAGCGTCAAGGCGCGCTGGTACGGGCGGTGGCGCGTCGAGGGCACCATCAGCCGACAGGTGTTCTGGCCCGTGCCGAACGTCGACAGCGTGCTCGTCGGCATGACGCGCACGGCGCCGCCCGGCACGGAGGCCGAGCGGGTGCGGCTCGGTCAGATCGTCGACGCCGCCTTCGGGCAGCGCCGCAAGATGCTGCGGCAGGCGCTCGCCGAGCTGTACGGGTCATCCGCCGCGGCGACGGCGGCCCTCGAGGCGGCGGGGCTCGACCCCACGGCGCGCGGCGAGCAGCTCGGCTTCGACGACTACCTGCGGCTCGCGCGGGCGGAGACCGCATGACGACCGTGCCGCGGCCCGAGGGCGTCGGGCCCGTGCTGGGCTGGCCGGCGCAGCATCCCGTGCCGATCATCCTCGTCGGTGTCGGTGGCGGCTTCGCTCTCGGAACCCTGGCACCCGGCCTCGCGACGGTGCCGGATGCGGTGGTCGCCACCGTCGTCGCCGTCGCGATCGCGATCACGCTGCTGCCCGTGCCGCTCGCCTCGCTTGGCCGTGCGGTCGTCGAGCGGCGGTTCCTGCTGGCCGTGATCGGGCTCAACATCGTCGTTTCGCCGGTGCTGGCGTACATCCTCAGTCGCGTCGTGTTCCGCGACCCCGATCTGCAGCTGGGGCTGCTGTTGGTGCTGCTTGCCCCCGGCGTCGGCATCGTCGCGATCTTCGTGCGCCGTGCGGGCGGGGCAGTCGAGTCGCTGCTGAGCACCGCGCCCATCATGCTCGTGATCCAGGCCGTGAGTCTGCCCGCCCTCATGGTGCTCTTCACCTTCGCCGACGGCTTCCTCACCCTCGACCTCTCGCGGCTGCCGCTTGCCATGCTGTTCGGCATCGTGCTGCCCGCCGTCGTCGTGACGGTCATCCAGCTCATCGCCTCGCGGGCGCCGCGACTGCAGCGTCTCACCCGCCAGGGCGGTGCGCTCGCCGTGCCGGCGACGGCGCTCGCCGCGGCATTCGTCGCGGCCGTCTGGTTGCCGCGCGCGACCGAGCGCAGCGATCTGCTCTCCGCCGTCGCCCCCCTCTTCGGCGTGTATCTCATTCTCATGACCCCCATCGGCATTCTCGTCGGCACCGCGGCGGGGCTGACGCTCTCGCAGGTGCGCGCCCTCACGTTCAGCGGCGGCGCCCGCAACGGAGTGCTCGTTCTGCCGCTCGCGATGGCGTTCGAGGAGGGCTTCGAGCTCGTGCCTCTCGTCGTCGTTCTGGGCATCGGCATCGAGATGATCGGGCTGTTCATCTACCGTTTGCTGGTGCCGAGCGTCGTGCAGCAATCCCGGGGGCCGCTCGCCCAGGAGTGACGTCGATCCCTCAGCTCGGGCTCGCATAGGGTGGGGGCATGACGGCAGCGGCGACCACGCGCGTGGTGCATGCCCGAGCGCCGGGCAAGATCAACGTCTTCATGAAGGTGGGCGCTCAGCTCGACGACGGCTACCACGAGGTCGCGACCGCTTACCAGGCGATCTCGCTGTACGAAGAGGTCTTCGCGCGCGACGCCGACGACTTCTCGGTGCGCTTCAGCGGCCCCATTGATACCTCAGGGCTCGCCACCGACGGCAGCAATCTGGCCATCAAGGCCGCGCGCCTGCTCGCGCGCACGACTGACTATCGCGGGGGTGTGGCTCTCGAGATCGAGAAGAACGTGCCCATCGCCGGAGGCATGGGAGGCGGCTCGGCGGACGCCGCGGCAACCCTCATCGCCTGCGATCACCTGTGGGGCACGCGACTGGGTCGGGACGAGCTGCAGTCCCTCGCGGCCGAGCTCGGTGCCGATGTTCCCTTCGCTCTGCTGGGCGGCACGGCCGTCGGCACGGGTCGCGGCGACCGGCTCTCACCCGCCCTCGCGCAGGGCACCTTCCACTGGGTGCTCGCGCTCGCCGACGGCGGTCTGTCGACGCCGGAGGTGTACGCCGAGCTCGACCGGCATCGTGAACGACACGCCAGTGACATCGCGCCCGCGCCCGAGCAGCCCACCATCGAGGTCGAGGTGCTGCAGGCGCTGCGCGCCGGAGACCCTCACCAGCTCGCCGAGTATCTGTACAACGACTTGCAGGCCCCCGCGCTGCACCTGCAGCCCGAGCTGGCTCAGACGCTGGAGCAGGGCGAGCTACAAGGTGCGCTCGCGGGCCTCGTCTCGGGCTCCGGGCCGACGGTCGCCTTTCTGGTGCCTGACGCGGATGCTGCGCTCGAGCTGCAGGTGGGGCTCAGTGCGTCTCGGCTGACGGTGCTGCGGGCGACGGGGCCTGTGCACGGTGCACGGGTGGTCTCGGGTTGACGCCGATCAGGCTCAGCAGCACGATCGCGATCGCACCCCCGACCAGGCAGATGTCGGCGACGTTGCCGACGAAGAAGCCGAAGTAGTCGATGAAGTCGACGATCTCGCCGCGCGCGAAGCCGGGCTCGCGGAACAGCCGGTCGCCGAGGTGGCTGATGGCCCCGCCGAACAGCGCGCCGGCCGACAGGGCCCACGGCACGCTCGAGATGCGGGAGACGAAGATGGCGATGCCGACGACCGCGATGGCGGCGACGATCGCCAGAATCCAGGTGAAGTCGCCGCCGATACCGAAGGCCGCGCCCGGGTTGTAGACGAGGCGCCACTGGATCCACTCGCCGATGACGGGGATGCCCACGCCGCGTTCGAGTGTCGCCTCGGCCCAGTACTTGGTGCCCTGATCGAAGAGGATGATGCTCGCGGCCCAGAACAGGGTCCACGGCAGCACGCGGCGGATCGGCCGGGTCTCGATGGCGTGCTCGCCGTGCTCGTGTTCGTGCGGAGCGGGGGAGGCGGCGGGCGTCGGGGTCGACTCGTCGGCGGGCATGCCTCCATTCTGCCCTGCCGGGGCAGGCCTCGGGGTCAGAGTGAGCGCAGCACGATCGCCGAACCCTGCCCTCCGCCTCCGCACAGCGCGGCAGCACCGAGCGAGCCCGGGCCGGCCGCAGCGAGGCGGCGAGCCAGGTGCCCGACGAGTCGGGTGCCGGAGGCGCCGATGGGGTGCCCGAGGGCGATCGCGCCGCCGTGGAGGTTGACCAGCGCGTCGTCGACACCCAGCACGTCGGTCGAGCGCACGGCGACGGAGGCGAAGGCCTCGTTGATCTCCACGGCGGCGAGCTCGTCGACCCCCAGGTCGGCTCGGCCGAGTGCCGCCTCGATCGCACGGGCCGGCTGCTCGAGAAGCGACAGATCGGGGCCGGCCACGAGCGCGGCGCTCTCGACGCGCGCGAGCGGGGTGAGGCCGAGCTCGGCGGCGTACGCCTCCTCGACGAGCACGACCGCCGCCGCCCCATCAGAGATCTGCGAGGCGTTGCCCGCGGTGACGGTACCTTCACTCGCGAACGCGGGGCGCAGGCGTGCGAGCGAATCCGCGGTCGTGTCGGCACGCAGACCATCGTCGGTGTCGATCGTGCCGACCTTGGCGGAGGGCGTCACGGGCGTGATCTCGTCGGCGAGCATCCCGACCGATGCTGCGAGACGTTCGTGTGAGCGCGCCGCCCAGGAATCCTGCCGCTCGCGCGAGATGCGGGCTACGGCCGTGTGGCCCTCGGTGAGCGAGCCCATCGAGGTGCGCTCGAAGGCGTCACTGAGTCCGTCGTGCTCGAGCGTGTCGACGACCTCCATCGCGCCGTAGCGTCGCCCGAGGCGCCCGTCGGCGAGCACGTGTGGTGCGCGGGTCATGGATTCTTGGCCGACGGCGACGACGATGCGGGCCTCGCCTGCTGCGATCGCGCGCGCACCCGCGGCGACGGCCTCGCTACCGGAGAGGCAGACGACGTTGAGGGTTGCGGCGGGGGTGGTGAGAGGAATGCCCGCAGCGACCGCGGTCTGCCGCGCGGGATTCTGGCCCGCGCCGCCTTGCAGCACCTGCCCGGCAATGACGAGATCGACCTGGTCGGGCGCGATGCCTGCGTGCTCAAGCGCTGCGCGTGTCGCGCGCGCACCGAGGTCGACGGCGGTGAGAGACGAGAACACGCCGCAGAACTTCACGAACGGGGTGCGGGCATAGCCGGCGACGACGGTGCTCACGATGTCTCCTCGAGCTCGACGGTGAAGGGCGCCCCGGTGGCGGAGCGCAGCGACTCGATGTCGTCACCGGGGGCGATGCGCCGCAGTACGAGCGCTCGGTTCACGATGTCGAACACGGCGCGGTCGCTGACGATCCGGTGCACGACGCCGACGCCCGTGAGCGGCAGCTCGCACTCCGCGACGATCTTGGGGGTGCCGTCTTTCGCGTTGTGGTCGGTGATGACGACCACGCGGGGCACGCCGGCGACGAGATCCATCGCACCGCCCATGCCCTTGACGAGCTTGCCGGGAATGGTCCAGTTGGCGAGGTCGCCCGTGCCTGAGACCTGCAGCGCGCCGAGGATGGCGATGTCGACGTGGCCGCCGCGGATCATCGCGAACGAGGTGGCCGAGTCGAAGTACGAGCCGCCCGGCAGGATCGTGACCGTCTGCTTGCCGGCGTTGATGAGATCGGCGTCCTCCTCGCCCTCGAGGGGGAACGGGCCCATGCCGAGCATGCCGTTCTCACTCTGCAGCGTCACCGACACCCCGGGCGGCAGGTGGTTGGCAACGAGGGTGGGTATTCCGATGCCGAGGTTGACGTACTGACCGTCGGCAAGCTCCTGCGCCGCGATCGCGGCCATCTCATCCCGCGTCCAGCTCATGTCAGCGACCTCCCTCAGTGCGGCCGTCAGAGGCAGCGTCATCGTGTGCCGCGCGCGGCCGTGTCGTGCGCTGCTCGATGGGCTTCTCGCGCTCGCTCGCGATCACGAGGTGCTGCACGAAGATGCCCGGGGTGTGGATCTCGTCGGGGTCGAGATAGTCGCTCTCGAGCACCTCGGTCTCGGCGAGGGTGATGCGCCCGCTCATCGCGGCGAGCGGGTTGAAGTTGCGCGCCGTCTTGCGGTGTACGAGGTTGCCCTCGTGGTCGGCGCGGTGTGCCTTGACCAGGGCAACGTCGGCGACGATGCCGAGCTCGAGCACGTACTCGACGCCGTCAATCTCGCGCGTGGGCTTGCCCTCCGCGACGGGGGTGCCGACACCCGTTCGCGTGTAGAAGCCGCCGATGCCGGCGCCGCCCGCGCGCAGGCGCTCGGCCAGTGTGCCCTGCGGGGCGAACTCGACCTCGAGCGCCCCGGAGAGGTACTGCTCGGCAAAGAGGCGGTTCTCGCCGACGTAGGAGGAGACGACCTTGCGCACCTGGCGGCTCTCGATGAGAAGCCCGAGGCCCACACCGTCGACGCCCATGTTGTTGCTCACGATGGTGAGATCGCGCGCCCCCGAGTCACGCAGCGCTTCGATGAGGTCACTCGGATTACCGCTGAGCCCGAACCCGCCGACGGCGATGGTCTGGCCGTCGGCCACGACCGAGGCGACGGCTTCTGTTGCGGCATCCCTGACCTTGCTGTTCGCCATCGTGCTGCCTTTCCACCAGAAGGTCCACGGTGACCACATTCTGGTAGTTGCCGACGGTACTCAGCCCACGTGCGCCGGTCAATCATGGTGCTCATTGTGGAATCAGAGAGCCAAGTAGTCCATAATGTGGACATGGATGCTGCGCTCGAGTCGCGTTCGGGCACCCAGGTCGTCGCCCGCGTCGGCGCCGTGCTGCGTGCCGTGAGCGCGCACGCACCTGAGTCAATGTCGACCACCGCCGTCGCCGAGGCGACCGGCCTCACGCGGCCCACGGCGCACCGACTGCTCACCGCCCTCGCCGCGGAGGGATTCCTGGATCGCGACCGAGCCGGCTGGGTGCCCGGCCCCGAGCTCTTCCTCATGGGCACGATCGCGGCCGAGCGCTACGACATCGCCGAGCTCGCGCGCGAGCACGTGCGCGAGCTTGCCCGGCTCACGGGCGAGAGTGCGTTCCTCTCCGCACGTCGCGGCGACGAGACGGTGTGCTTGCTGCGAGAGGAGGGCAGCTTCCCGATCCGATCCTTCGTGCTGCACGAGGGGATCCGGTTCCCCCTCGGCGTTGCCTCCGCGGGGCTTGCCATCCTCGCCTTCCTGCCGGATGCCGAGCGCGAGAACTATCTCTCGCGAGCGCGACTCGAGACCAACTGGGGTGATGAGCACTCGGGCACCGCACTCGCCGACCGTCTCGAGCGCACACGAGCAACCGGGTACGCAGTCAACCCCGGTCTCATCGTCGAGGGCAGCTGGGGTATGGGCGCCGCCGTCTTCGACGAGCGCGGTCGCCCTGCGTGGGCGCTCTCGCTCACCGGCATCGAATCCCGCTTTCGCGACGACCGTCGTCGCGAGCTCGGTCGCGCGCTCCTGCAGCACGCGCACGCGCTCACGCAGAGTCTCGCCCACCGCCCCGGTCGCTGACCGGCCGCGTACTCGGCCGCATGCATCGCCCGCTCGGCCGCCCAGCCGTGTGCCCGTAGGCTCGTGGGAATGGCCCACCTGCTGGGAGCCGAGCAGCTCCGCGTCGAATACCCCACCCGTGTCGTCCTCGACGGCGTGACCGTCGGCATCGCCGACGGCGACCGCATCGGCGTCGTCGGGCGCAACGGCGACGGCAAGTCGACCCTGCTGCGCATCCTCGCGGGGCTGCAGGAGCCCGACGAGGGTCGCGTAACCCGCCGCCGTGGCGTCACTCTCGGCATGCTCGACCAGACCGACGACCTCGGCACCGGTCGCACCGTCATCGACACGGTCGTCGGCGACCGGGAGGAGCACGAGTGGGCGGGCGACGCCAACGTGCGTGACGTGCTCGCGGGCCTGATCTTCGACATCCCCGGCAGCACTCTGGTCGACGACCTGAGCGGTGGCCAGCGGCGCCGGGTCGCACTCGCCGCGCTCCTCAGCCGGGAGTGGGACATCGTCGTGCTCGACGAGCCCACCAACCACCTCGACATTGGCGGGGTCGCGTGGCTCGCTCAGCACCTGAAGCGCCGCTGGCCGCGCGGCCAGGGCGCCCTGCTCGTCGTGACGCACGACCGGTGGTTCCTCGACGAAATCAGCGAAGACACGTGGGAGGTGCACGACCGCATCGTCGAGCCCTTCGAGGGCGGCTACGCGGCCTACGTGCTGCAGCGCATGGAGCGCGACCGCCAGGCCTCCACGATGGAGGCCAAGCGGCAGAACCTCATGAAGAAGGAGCTCGCCTGGCTGCGGCGCGGTGCCCCCGCGCGCACGGCCAAGCCGAAGTTCCGCATCGAAGCGGCCAACGCGCTCATCGCCGACGTGCCGCCGCTGCGCAACACCGTCGAGCTCGCGCAGATGGCGACCTCGCGTCTGGGCAAAGACGTCATCGACCTGCTCGACGTGAGTGTCAGCTACGGCGACGACGTGATCCTGCACGACGTCGAGTGGCGCATCGCGCCCGGCGAGCGCACCGGAATTCTCGGCATCAACGGCGCCGGCAAATCGACGCTCCTCAAACTCATCGACGGCTCGCTGGAGCCGACGAGCGGTCGCGTCAAGCGCGGCAAGACCGTCGTCGTCGCGACCCTCGACCAGCAGCTCGGCGACCTCAGCGCCGTCGCGCACCAGCGGGTGAGCGCTGTCATCGCCGAGAAGCGCACCACCTACGTCACGGGCGGCAAAGAGCTCACGCCGGGGCAGCTGCTCGAGCGCATGGGCTTCACCTCGGCGCAACTCTCGACCCCGGTCAAAGACCTCTCGGGCGGCCAAAAGCGCCGCCTGCAGCTGTTGTTGATCCTCCTCGACGAGCCCAACGTGCTCATCATGGACGAGCCCACCAACGACATGGATACCGACATGCTCGCCGCCATCGAAGACCTGCTCGACTCGTGGCCCGGCACGCTCGTCGTCGTGAGCCACGACCGGTACCTGCTGGAGCGCGTGACCGACAACCAGTACGCCATCCTCGGCGGTCGGCTGCGGCACCTGCCGGGTGGGGTCGACGAATATCTGCGCCTCGCGGCATCCGCCGCGGCGCCCACGGGTGCGCAGGATGCGGGGCGCGCGACCGTGGCCTCCGTCACCGAGGCGAGCGGAGCATCCGGAGCCCCGGCGCCGACCTCGCGACTGTCGGGAGCCGAGAAGCGCAACGCCGAGAAGGAGCTTGCCGCTGCGGATCGCAAGATCGCCAAGCTGCAGGGGCAGATCGACGCCCTGCACGTCGAACTGGCCGAGCACGACGCTGCCGACTTCGAGGGGCTGGGCGTGCTGCACGAGCGGGTGCGCGCCCTCGAGACCGAGCGCGACGCCGTCGAGACCCGCTGGCTCGAGCTCGGCGAGATGCTCGCCTGAGGCCCGGCACGAGGCGCCGTGTACGCTGAGAGCGACGCCGCAGTCTGCGTCACCCTCCCCACCCCTCGTTCGACCTCGATGTCGCTTGTGCCCGTGCGCCGCGACCACCGTTGAACCCCGCAGGACTGCCTGCCGCGCGATCACGCGCTTGTGCTCATGTTCCGTGCGTCTTGTTGCGCGCCCGATCGAAGGGTGACCCCGGTGTCCCTGCTCTCCCGTATCCCGCTCCGCTCCTCGCAGACCGTCGCTGCCCTGCGCAGCCCGCCCATCCTCACCCGTGAGGTGCTCGCCGGTCTCGTCGTCGCGATCGCGCTCATCCCCGAGGCGATCTCGTTCTCGATCATCGCGGGTGTCGACCCGCGCGTGGGGCTCTTCTCCTCGTTCGTCATGGCCGTCTCGATCGCGTTCCTCGGCGGGCGCCCCGCCATGATCACGGCCGCAACGGGGGCGATCGCGCTCGTCATTGCGCCCGTCGCTCGTGAGTACGGCACTGACTACTTCATCGCGACGGTGATCCTCGGCGGGCTCATCCAGGTCGTCATGGCGGCCGCGGGTGTCGCGAAGATCATGCGCTTCATTCCGCGCTCCGTCATGGTCGGCTTCGTGAACTCGCTGGCGATCCTGATCTTCACCGCGCAGTTCCCGTACCTATTCGGGGTGCCGTGGGAGGTCTACCCCTTCGTCGCGCTCGGCCTCCTCATCATGATCGGGATGCCCCGCCTCACGACCGTCGTGCCGGCCCCGCTCGTCGCCGTCGTCGTCGTGACGGTGCTCGTGGTGTGGATGTCGATCACGATGCCGACCGTCGGCGACCAAGGCGACCTGCCCGAAAGCCTGCCCGAGCTTCTCTGGCCTGATGTACCCCTGAACTGGGAGACGCTCAGCATCATCGGCCCCTACGCGATCGGCCTCGCGGTCGTCGGTCTGCTCGAGTCGCTGCTGACCGCCAAGCTCGTCGACGACATCACCGACACTCCCTCGCGCAAGACCCGCGAGGCCTACGGCCAGGGCATCGCCAACGTGCTGAGCGGCCTTTTCGGCGGCATGGGCGGCTGCGCGATGATCGGCCAGACGATGATCAACGTCAAGGTCTCGCGTGCCCGCACGCGGCTGTCAACCTTCTTCGCCGGAGTCTTCCTGCTCGCCCTCGTGCTGCTGCTCGGCGACGTCGTCGCGGCGATCCCGATGGCCGCTCTCGTCGCCGTCATGATCATGGTGGCCTTCGCGACCTTCGACTGGCACAGCGTGCGGCTGAACACGCTGCGCCGCATGCCCAAGAGCGAGACGACCGTCATGGTTGCGACGGTCGTCGCCGTCGTCGTGACCCACAACCTCGCCATCGGGGTCGGGCTCGGCGTGATCGTCGCCATGGTGCTGTTCGCGCGCCGGGTCGCCCACTTCGCGACCGTCGATCGGCGCCTCGTCGACGCGCCCGACGGCACCCAGTCGGCGCTCTACCGCGTCAACGGTGAGCTGTTCTTCGCCTCAAGCAACGACCTCACGACGCAGTTCCACTACAAGGACGACCCCGCCGAGATCGTCATCGACCTCTCGCGCTCCCACATCTGGGATGCCTCGACCGTCGCCGCGCTCGATGCCATCACGACCAAGTACGAGCGCTATGGCAAGAGGGTCGAGATCATCGACATGAACGCCGAATCCTCCGCCCTGCATGGCCGCCTCGCCGGGCACCTGGGCGCGGGGCACTAGGGCGCACCCGCGCCGTCGTACCGCGAACACCGCTCAGCGCGTGAGCCCCATGAGCACGTCGACGCGGTAGCCGTGCTTCGTCGACGTCGTGTTCGGCACGAGGTCGTCGTCGTAGTCGTCGTCGTACTCGTCGAGCGAGCCGCTGCCACGGTCGTGCTTGGGCAGGTGAGCGTCGGGGGTGGGGGAGCGTCACCAGAGGGCCATGCGCCGATGCTAGTGCGCGGCGCTCGACCGGTCTGCAGGGTCGGGCGACTCGTCCGCGGGCTCCACCGGCGCTTCCGCTACCACCGTCACAGGCCGCGGGTACAGCAGCACCGCGAGCCCGACGGCGATAGCGGCGCCGACCAGTTGGGCCACAATGAAGCCCGGAGCGCTCGCGGGGGCGATGCCCGCGAAGGTGTCCGAGAGCATCCGGCCGATCGTGATGGCGGGGTTCGCGAAGCTCGTCGAGGCGGTGAAGAAGTAGGCCGAGCCGATGTAGGCGCCGACCGCCGGGGCGACCCAGTCGAGCCGATTCGAGCGCACGAGCGCGAGGATCACGAGCACGAGGCCCGCTGCTGCCACCACCTCGGCGAGCAGGTTCGACGCCGATGCCCGATCGGTCGTGCTGATCGTCACGGCGGGCAGGGCGAACATCGCGTTCGCGAGAACCGCGCCGGATGCACAGCCGACGATCTGCGCGAGAACGTACCCCGGCACATCCCGCCAGGGCAGCCCGCGCAGGCTGGCGATCGCGAGGGTCACCGCGGGGTTGAAGTGGGCGCCGCCCACGGGGCCGAAGACGAGGATCAGCACGGTGAGGCCGAACGCCGTCGAGATCGCATTGATGAGCAGCTGCACGCCCACGTCGGGCGTGAGATTCGTCGCCATGATGCCCGAACCGATGACGATCGCGGTCAACAGGGCGCTGCCGAGGAACTCGGCGAGCAGGCGGCGCGGCAACGGCGGAGTCGACACGGCTCTACACCGTCACCAGCAGGTGGGCGACCGAATCCAGCGACCCCGGTACGAGCCGGAAGTACGCCCACGTGCCGCGCTTCTCTCGCTCGAGGTAACCGGCGTCGACGAGCACCTTGAGGTGGTGCGAGACGGTCGGCTGACTGAGCCCGAGCGGCTCGGTGAGATCGCACACGCACGCTTCGGCGCCCTCGCTCGCTGCGACGATCGAGATGAGCCGCAGTCGAGCCGGGTCGGCGAGGGCCCTGAGCGAGCGGGCGAGATCGTCCGCGTGCTCGGCGCTGATCGTCGCGCGGGTGAGGGGCGAGCAGCAGGCCGTGACGTCGATGACGGGTAGCAGTTCTCGGGTCGTCATGCGGGCATCCCCTCGTTCACCGCGCGTTCATGCGGGCGATGTGTCATTGACAGTGGTCGATGCGTCGAGGGTATCCTCTCCATCGATCGACATCAATGTCTCGTCCGATTCTCGAACTCAGCGGCAGGGAGCCCCACCGTGACCGACACCCCCACCGTCCTCTTCGTGTGCGTGCACAACGCGGGCCGCTCGCAGATGGCCGCCGGCTACCTGCAGCACTTCGCGGGCGACCGCGTGCAGGTGCTCTCGGCGGGGTCGGAGCCGAAAGATCAGATCAACCCTGTGGCGATCGAGGCGATGGCGGAGGAGGGCGTCGACATCGCCCACAACACGCCGAAGGTGTTGACCACGGAGGCGGTGAAGGCCTCGGACGTGGTGATCACGATGGGCTGCGGCGACGCGTGCCCGATCTTCCCCGGCAAGCGGTACGAAGACTGGCAGCTCGATGACCCCGCCGGGCAAGGTATCGAGGCGGTGCGACCGATTCGCGATGACATCAGGGCGCGCATCCAGGCCCTCGTCGCAGAACTGCTGCCCGCCACCTGAGCCCCCCGCAGGGCGCGTCGTGGCCCTACGATGTGAGAGTGAACGAGCCTGCCGACGTCATCGCCATCGCGGCGGAAGTCTTCGCGTGGCTCACCCTCCCCATCGGCGTGGTCCTGCTCATCGCGGGGCTCGCCCGCCGGTCGTGGTCGAGCCGATACCGCACCCAGAAGGCGGTTGTCGCGATCGTCAAGGACCGCGATGCGAAGATCCGGTGGTTCAGCGATGGCGGCGCGGTGCACGAGGCCACATCACCGCTGACGGGCCCGATTCCGGCCGTCGGGGATGCTCGCACCGTCTGGGTGCACCCGTCGCGTCCCGAGTCACCCCGCCTTGATGACCCCTCCCACGATGGGCGCGTGCTCATCACTCTGGGCGGCATCCTGACGGCGGTCGGCGTCATCGCGACCGTGCTGGCCTTCGTGTTGCCGGTCATGACCAGCGGCTGAGATCGTCGCTGCTCTGCTCGCCCGCTCAGACGGGCAACTCGTCGAAGCCGGCACCAAGAGTGCGCAGGAGGGCGGCGAGCTGAGCCTGATCGGCGCGCGGCAGACGCTCGAGTAGCTTTGCCTCACTCTGCAGCAGTTCGCCGATGGCACGGTCGACGCGGTCGCGGCCGTCGTCGGACATCCGCACCCGGATGCTGCGCCCGTCGTCGGGGTCGGTGCGACGCACGACGAGCCCCCGCAGGGTGAGCCGGTCGATGCGGTTCGTCATGGTGCCGCTCGACACGAGCGTTTGCTGCAGCAGGGCTTTGGGGCTCAACTCGTAGGGTGCGCCGGCGCGGCGCAGGGCTGACAGCACGTCGAACTCCCACGATTCGAGGCCCGAGGCGGTGAAGGCAGCCTTACGCGCGCGGTCGAGGTGGCGGGCCAGGCGACTCACGCGCGAGAGCACCTGAAGCGGCTCGACGTCGAGATCCGGCCGCTCACGGCGCCACGCATCGACGATGCGATCCACCTCGTCGGCCTGAGTCATGCCCCCATTATCGAGCAGGCCACCTGCCCGCCCGCCCACCGAGCCAGGCCGCGCGCTCTGGCAGACTAGACGCGCTCCTCACGGGAGCACGATCCGCCTTGGTGTAACGGCAGCACGACAGCCTTTGGAGCTGTTAGGTCCAGGTTCGAATCCTGGGGGCGGAGCAACGAAGAGTTCCAGTAACTCAGGGGGTCGGGTTCCAGTAACTCCGGTTCAGCTCGTGCGGGTGGGCTTTGCGTTGAGTTGTGCGAAAGGCCCGGTCGATAGCTGCAAACGCTGCTTCGACCGGGCCTTACGGGTAGGCATCTGACTATGCCGCGGTTCGTCCGTCGCGCTGCTTGCGGATGCGCGTGAGCTTCTCGTCATCTGCGCGCCGGGTGCGGCGGCGCTGGCTCTTCTTCGTGTCGATGCCTTCCGCCGTGCGGAGGAAGTTGTCGATCGTGCGGAGGTTGTGCGCGACCATCAGCATTGCAATGTTCAGCGCGTGAGAGGTGTAGCCACGGGTCGGGCGACGCAGCGCATCGCCGAGCGACTCGAACTTGGTGTGCTTCAGTTGGCCGTTCTTCCGCTCGATGCCCGACCGCAGGTTGTATGCGGCCTGCCATTCGGCGGACCTGAACGGGTACTTCTGCTGGAACTTCAGGCCGACCGACATGGGGATGGTGACGGTCTTGTTGGTCGGCTTGTCGAGCAGCTCACCGGTGGCGGGGTCGAAGGCGATGTAGCCCTTCGGGTCGGGCAGGGTGTACCGCTGGAAGCCGTCCTGATCGCGGCGCCCCAAGCGTGTGAGCTGGTAGTCGCGGCGGGCATCGATGCGCTTCCGCAGCGTCTCGTCGTCGATGTGCTCCGGGTGGTGTGCGGGAAGCTGCGCCTGCTTGCACGCGTTGGCGAGCTCGTCGGGGATGGACGCGAGGTACCAAGTCCCCTCCACCATCACGTAGCCGACCCCGTTGTGGTGAAAGCTCGCCTGGATGCCGAGCTGGGTCGACTTGTAGTCGAACACGAACTCGTAGCCCTCGCGCAGCAACCGCTCGTGGAAGGACTTCGTCTTGAGGTTGTTGTAGGCACGGTCGACCGCGATCACTCGGACGGGGAGTTCCAGCGTCGCGATCCGCGGGAAGAGCGTCTTGGCGATGTGCTTGATAGCCCCCGGGCGGTGAAGGTTGACGCCGAGGACGAGGTCCGGGATGGAAGGCGTGCCCGCGGTCATGGTCACGATGTCGGCCTCGAAGCCGAACTTGAAGCGCTTGGCACCTCCCGCACGCATCTGCCCGGGTGCCAGGGGCCCCTGCGAGAAGTGGTTGCCCTTGCGGCCCCAGGCGCCGGCTTCGAGGTTGGTCGAACGCGCAGGCTGCGAGAGGTCCATGTTGGACGCCTTGCCGTCCACCTTGACGTACGTTCCGTCGAGGGCGATGTCTCCGGTATACCCGTCGAGCAGGCCAACGGCCTGCGCCTGTCGGACGATGTTCGCGATGAGTCCGAAGGAGAGGTCGTTCAGGCGTTGCATGCGCCGACGACGAAGGTCCGCGATGCTCTCGCGGTACTGTCTGAGCTCCAGGCGCTGCGGCCCCGTGAGCTTGCGGTGCCGCGTTAGCCGGTCGGCACGGCTGGGCCGGTTCGGGTCGTTCCGCGGGTACTTGGGCATCGGCTCGGGGTCGATGGGCTCCAGGAGAGCCCGGTAGGCGGAGTTCAGCCGGTAGTACCAGCCCTGGCCTTCGACCTGGGCGTCGTCGAGGTCGATGATCTCCATGTCCTCGCTGTTCAGGCGCGACTCCAGCGTTGCGGTCATGTGGCGGATGCTTACAGGCTCGTTCGCGATCACGTGCATGAGCAGGATGATGAGCATCGAGCGGGTGCTGATGGTCGGCGGGCGACCCCCGGCGCCGCGTCCACGCTGCTCTTCGATGACCCACTCGGCGTGCATCGCGGCGATGTCAGTGCCGCCGACGTCGCCGTCGATGATCTGGGCAGCCATGAAGATCGGAAGCCGGGGGAACGGCTTGATGGACAGCTCGTCGTACTGGATGCGGCCTTCGACACCACTGAACTGGAAGATCATCTGATCGACCTGAGCGGGGGTCATGATGGTGAGTCGCTTCGCGGGGTGGGTCATCAGTGGGTCTCCTTGACGAGCTGTGATCGGGTGAACGCTGTGGGTGCGGGCAGGTAGGGGGTGTAGTCGGCGAGCTTCTCCAGCCGGTCGAGGCCGGCAGCGTCGAGAAGGGTTCGCAGGTCGACGCCGGCCATGAGCCGGCCGAGGATCCATGTGGTGCGCATGCGGACGGTGCTCAGCGCCATGCGCTTCGGGCCGCTGTTTGCCAGGAATTCCGAGATGGAGTTCGGGTTGATAGCCCGCGTCGGGCGACCGAAGACGAAGTCGTCCGGGTTCCGGGCGGCGATCAGCTGACGGAAGGTGCCCTCCCACCGGGTGACCATCGGTACGGCCCGAGTCATGCCGCGGTTGTGGACGTAGACGGTGACGCCGATTCCGTCCTGGACATCGCCGCGCCTGAGGGAAAGGATTTCCCCAGCTCGAAGCCCGCAGCCCAAGCCGAGGCACATCAGGGCGACGGCCTTGTCTTGCATCAGTTGGGTTCGTTGGCCGCGAGCCCATGTCGGAAACGCGTCGACCTCTGAGGGTGAGTACGGTGCGAGCATCAGTTGAGCGCCGACCGGGCGCGCCTTCGCGACGCCGTCGCGAGGCAGGAAGACCTCCGAGGCTCGCATCAAGACCGAGCGGTAAGAACCGACGCTCGACTTCGAGAGGCGCTTCTCGCGAACCGCGTCGCGGATGTACAGGTCGATGACCTGCGGGTCGAACAACAGGTCTGCAACGAGGGGAAGGCCCCGCACACCCTCTGCCCAAGCGACGTAGGTGCCGAGGATGAGGGTCAACCGTCCGACCGAATAGTCGGCTTGAGTAGCCAGGGTCTGTGCGGTTTCACGGACGAACGAAGCACGCTCGCTGAGGACGATGCCCTTGTCAGGTTTCTCGATGGTCATGAGTTCTCACCTGCGCCCGCGGACTCTCCGCTGTGGTCACGCAGATGACCTCCGACTGCTCTATGCGCGGCATTGCCCGTTTCGGCGCTAAGTCGAACCATCGCCGTGCGCCGAATTCGGTCGACTTCACCGAGAAGCGGCAGATATCCCGCGAGAGTTTCACCGCGCTCGATGCCCGCGTACGCCAGCGTCTGAGCGTCGTTGCCGCCTAGGCGGAGCATCTCGACGATCCACGTCGTGCGAAGCCGAGTGGGGTGTGGCCGGATCTTTGATGGCTGGCGGCCAGCCCACGCGGTGACGAGGTCAGAAGAGTTCGCATCTTCATACCGGGGGAACAGGAAGCCGTTTGGCCCCGCTTCTTCGACCAGCTGACGCAGCCGAGGCCGCCAGGTTTCGAGCACGGGCGTGAGACGGGCGTCCGGTTCGCCCACTCGAACCCACATGCCGCCAGCTGTGACAACGTCACCCGCTCGGACGTCGAAAACTTCGAGCGGGGTCAGTCCGGCCCCTGCTGACAAGCAGAGCACCGCCAGGGCACGCCGCCTGCCATCGGAAGTCAATGTCCGGGCCCAAAGGAGCAGCTTTTCGAGTTCGGTTGCGCTGTACGGGCGCGAGCGCGCGGTGCGCGTGATCGTGTCGAAACGACCGTCGATCTCCACTCCGAGTGCGTGCGCGATTCGAGCTAGATGCCCGCGGTAGTTGCGAACGGTGCCCTCAGCCAAAGACTCGCTGGCGAGCATCTCGGATTGCCACCTGCCGATGACCTCGGATGACAAGAGAAGTCGGTACTTCGGCGGGAGCCCTTTCTCGACACACCCCCATATTGCGAGGTGGACCATCGCGCTCATCGCCTGATCGACCGTGTGCTTGTTCTGCGGCGCGACTGAGAAAACAGCGAGCTTCACGAACGCGGCGAGTGAGGCCCACACTGAGGGGGACGTCCGTCGCGGGGTGTAGGCATCGATGTAACGCACGACCTGCAAGGGCATGGCATCGATGACCTGTTGCAGGTCGCCCTCGTAGATGTCGCGAGAGTCAGCCTGCCCAGGAGGCAGAGTCAATCCAACGCCGTAGTCCAACGTTGCTCGACGTCGTGCTGGAGTGCTGGCGGTTGCTCGTTCGGGTGCGGCGGTCAGGTTCTTGGTCACGTCGACGTTAGATGCGGCGAATCGTCGAAGGCTCAGTGCGGAGGTGGTCATGCACATGCACATGCGGCGAAAACTTGCCCGGGCGAATCAGCGATCAATCGGCTTCCAGCGACGCTCGACGTGGGGCCCTGTCAGAAGCAGAGCATTGCCGGGACCGAAGTCGCCACATATAGCCCCATGAGGTATTCCGTCTCGGCGCCAATCCCAGTGGAAGTGCCGCCGGAGCGCCCCCACACGAACGAAAGTCGGCTCGAAGTGTTGCGGCCCGCGACCCCCGGATGGGCACCGCTCGGTTCGCACCCGAGATCGGAAAGGCAAGGTGCCCGCAGGGCGGGGCGGTAGCTGCGGAGTGCCGGCCGCTCTCCAGCTGAGTTTCGACGTCCACCTGAGCACTAGGTGTCGGGCCGATACCTAGACTGGCGGGAACAACCGCGCACGTGAGCCGGGGAGTCAAGGATTGGCCTATAGGTACATCGGCAACAAGACGCGGCTTCTCGACTGGATCGGAGACATCCTCGCAGCGCACCTGCCTGCTGGCGCGATCGTCGCGGACCCCATGTGCGGAACGGCCGCTGTCTCCGAGGCGCTTGCTCTCAGGGGGTACAGCGTCCGAGCGAGCGACGTTCTCACGTTTCCTGTACTGCACGCCAAGGCACGACTACTTCACGAGCCGCCCGCTTTCCGAGCCTTTGGGGGCTACGAGAGTGCGATCGAGCACGTCAACACCCTGACACCAGTGAAGGGCTACTTTTGGAGGGAGTTCTCACCCGATGGCACCCCGGCATACGGTGGGCCGCCCCGGCGATACTTCACGGCGGACAACGCGATGCGAATCGACGCGATGCGCTCCGAGATCAAGCGACTTCGTGCCGTGGAGCGCATCACACTCGACGAGCGCGATCTGCTTCTGCACGACCTTGCGCTCGCCGTAAACGACGTTGCGAACATCACGGGCACCTACGGCTACTTCCGGGCAAACTGGAACTTACAGGCGTTACGGCCACTCGAACTCGTACCAGAGACCTTCTTCCCGACAGACGGCGCTCACGTCGCGTTCCAGTCTGACGCGGTGAACGCGGTTCGTAGCTTTGATGGCGATGCGATCTACCTTGACCCGCCGTACACCAAGCGACAGTACGGCGGGAACTACCACATCCCCGAAACAATCGCCGTAGGGGACGAGCCCTTCGCAAACGGCGCCGGTGGGCTGCGGGACTGGCAGGAACAGGCATCTGCCTTCTGTTACCGCCGGAAAGCTCCAGGTGCCTTCCAGGCAATCCTTGACGCCGCCAGCGCGCGACACATATTCATCAGTTACAGCGAAGATGGTCAGGTCCCCCCAGATGTTCTCGCCGCGCTCCTCTCGCGCTATGGGAAGGTAGAGCGATTCGAACTCACGATCCCACGCTTCAGAAGCAACGCTCGCACCGCCGAGCAGGGGGTCACCGAGCACCTATATCACGTGGAGCGAGGCCGTTGACTGACCGAAAAATCACCGACATCTGGTTCCGAGTTCTGCAGCCTGGTGAGTTCTTCAACATGGAACGGCGCCCTGATCTCGTCCCGGGAGGCGGAGGAGCCCGCTACATCGAGATTCCCAAATCCATGACGGCCGAAACTCGTCGTTTCTTCGACGTAGACGACGCAATGCTAGCTGCACGAGGGTTCACCATTCAGGCGGTGCCCATCGGCGCAACGGACGGCGTCGCTTATCCGATTGACCTGAAGGTCAAGGCGAGCAAGCGACTGCGAATCGCAAATCAGAACCGGCAAGCGAATCCGAACAGACGCCATCCCGCGTGGTCGCATGCGCGAGGCTTTCCTATTGCGCCGAACGATGTCCGAACCACCGACGAGGCAAAGGCATTCTTGCCGCCCGGCGGTATCCGCGTCTTTATTGGCAAGCTCGACGACGGTTCCTACCTCGCGGGCTTTACTGAGGGCAACACTCCCCCGAGCAACATCGCTCACGGTATGGAGTTACGTCGGCTGTGGGGAAACGCAGGTGTCGGCGGAGTTCTCTGGGACATCGATTTGCCCGTCGCGGGAGGAGAAATCTAATGGCAAGTGCCGCAGTTGACAGCATCCTGGACGCATGGACTCGCGGGAAGAGTGCGCTCCTTTACGGGCCGCCGGGTACAGGCAAGACTCGCGTCTTGAGCGAGTTGCTCGCCGAGTTGGAAAAGCCTGGATTGCCGATTGGCGAGATTGGGCTCGATCCTTCGGACTCCCGCAATCCCTTCAAGTCCATCGACGAAAGTTCCAGCACTACGGGCGCCGGGCTGCCGCAGCCAGTCAAGACGGTGTGGCTCACTTTCCACCAATCGCTCGCCTACGAGGACTTCGTCATCGGGCTTCGACCGGAGAGCGAAAGCGGAGTGGTGTCGCTTGTACCCCACGCTGGCATTCTTCTTGACGCCGTCCTCGATCTGCAGGCCGGCGACGGCGCACAGTCGGTAGTGATCTTCATTGACGAAATCAACCGCGGAAACGCCGCAAAGATCTTCGGCGAGTTCCTCACCTTCCTGGACTTCGACTACCGGGCCACGAAGCCGGATGGCTCCGACAATCCCCACAAGTTGCCGATACCGGTTCGACACCTCGCCCATAGCGACGTTGCCTACTCTGCGATCCGTCGATCCGACGGTTCAGAAGCGGAGCTGGCCTACCCCTCCTACTTCCCGCGCCACATTTACGTCGTCGCGACGATGAATAGCGTCGATAGAGCGGCCATTCCGATTGACAGCGCGTTGGCCCGTCGCTTCGATCGCATTGACATCCGACCCGACATCGGATTTCTGGCCGAGCGATGGGAGGTCGATCTGGATGACCTGGTCACAAAGTCCGGCACCCCATCTGGCTTGACTGCACCCGAGACCGCAATCCTGCTTATTGACAGGCTCAACCTGGCTCTGGCCGAGAACTTCGGGCCGGACTTCGAGTTGGGCCACGGTCTACTCATTGACCTTGATCCGACCGCATCTGATCCGTGGGGCCAGCTTTCGCGAATATGGGATCGAATGCTGTTCCCGCAGATTGAAGACAGGTTCTCGGGAAGGGCCGAGGAGTTGGCGAACACGCTGAGGGTCGAGGAGTTCGGGGCGGTGCCTTACGCGTGGCGCTTTCGCACTTCCATCTCCGGCGACAGTAGCGCGTCAGTGATTTCACCAATCTCACTCTCAGCGATTGACCCCAGCTTGGCTCAAGCCTCGCTCCAGCTTCTGGCGTCCCGCTCACTCGGACAGTGACCACGCTTTCTCTCCGTGAATACGGGGCTCCACAGTGGGTCTCTCTTACGCCGCGCGAGCGAGAAACTCTGGAAGCCGCGAGCGAAGGGTGGAAGCGCGCTCTGGGCCTACCTTCCCCACCACTTCGGTTCGAATCGAAGGGGGAACTCGTTGGTGTGGCCGCCCAAGGCGTCGCGGGGACCATGAGCGTTGGCAGCATCCGCATCGAGATCGCGCCGAAATTTCTCGAACCTGACCAGGAACACCTACGTGACTGGCGTCAGGCGTTCTGGCAAATCTTGATCATTGCGCAGGAGGGCAAGTCTCTCTTCGGACGTGCGCGCGGGACAGACTCCACCGCCGTGTCGATCGCGGACTTGCTGGCCGAGATCTTCCTCCGTTCCTTCGCGAGGGGAAACACTAGGGGACTGCCGCTTCAGTACGCCGAGGTCGTCCATAGGTCTTCATCTGCGAGGGGGACCTTCGATGTGATGCGCTCCGCAGAGTGGGTTGCCGAGCCGTGGAAAGTGCCGACCCGCGAAACGGTCTTGACCCCGGACACTCCTCTTGCGGGTCTTCTGGGTTGGGCAGCCGTTCAGTTGCGAACGGTGACCACTTCCACGAGTCGGGCAAGGGAACTGGATTCCATCCGGTATGCGTTAGCAGGAGCTGGCCGACACGTTCCGAAGCTCCATGTTGCGGAACGGATTCAGCTGGGAGTCCAACACGAGGCGCTGAGGCCGGCGCTGGATGTCGCGCTCCTCCTTCTTCGCGGACACGGCATTCGGCATGGCGGCGGAGACCGAGACGTAATCGGGTTCCTCTGGCGTAGCGAGGACATCTACGAGAGATTCCTGTATTGGCTGTGTCGAGAGGCCGGACGCACGCGGGGACTCATCGTCCGAAAAGCGTCCGCTCGATTCGGGATCTCTGCGACGGCCCCGCCTCTGACGACCACGCCAGACGTTACGTTCGTGCGCCCGGACGGCCGCGTGGTGGCCGTCCTGGACGCCAAATACAAGGGCCTCAACGCGACTCCGAAGGCAGGTGACAGCTACCAGATCCTCACATCAGCGAACCACTTCGGATGTTCGGAGGTCGGCCTTGTGTACCCGAGCACCTACGATCGCGAGTCGACGGACTGGCGGGTTGAGTCAGGGCTCGGCGGCAATGAAGTCACAATCTCGTCGTTGCACATCGATCTACTGAGCGCTGGCTCCACTGGAGGCCGACGAGCGTTGATCGAGAGAGTCGGCGTGTGGCTAGACGGCCTCGGCGCGACGGTTCGGCGTCCGGATCTCGAAGTCGCCGCCCCCTAGCCAGCGCACGTCAGCACTGATGCCGCCGTTCTCACCGCCGACTACGCGGGTAATTCGCGGCACCAGAACCTCGTCGAAGGTACGCTGCTCGCGCTCCCCGATCACCCAACTCCGCCTGAGCTTGTGGGCTACGGCCGCCGACGTTCCCGAACCGCCATAGCAATCGAGCACTGCGTCCCCGGGATCGGTAGCGATCTCGATGATTCTGCGAGCAAGACGTTCAGGCTTTGGAGTCTCGAACGGGATCATGTCCGGAAAGAGTCGGCGTAGCTCCTTCTTGGCGATGTCGGTCGTGCCGACCTCGTCGCCGGGCCACCAGGTAGTCGGCACCAAGCCACCTTGCGTCTCTGACAGAAAACGCTTGAGCCGCGGCACACTGTCTCCGGCCGGACCGAAGCTCACACGGCCGTCTGAAATCAACTCCTCAAGCCGCTCGCGGGTGAACCGCCACGCCATGCCCTTCGCTGGGGTGACGACTCTCCCGCTGGGAAGGGTGAGGTCATAGAACTGCGCAGCGCGGCGACCGGGACCCGCTTTCGCAGTCATGTCCCCCGACGTCCAAGGGCCGCGCGCATCGCCGTCTGGGTTCTTGTAGCGGGCAAGCTGATCATCCGTCGGAGCGAGCTTGTTTCTGGCGCGAGACCACACGAGCTTGTTCTTGGCGTACACGAGGACGTACTCGTGAGTCGTCGAGATAGCTGTCCGATTCTCGCGGCTCAACGTCTTCTGCCAGACAATCGTGCAGACGTAGTTCTTCCGCCCGAATACTTCATCGAGCATGACTTTGGCGTAATGCAGCTCGCTGTCGTCAAGATGCATCCACAACGAGCCGTCTCCGGTTAGAAGACGCCGTATGAGCTCGACATGGCTCCGCCGTTCATCCAGCCAGTCCCCGCTATTCGTCCGGTCTGTGTAGTGATGGAACAGCGAGGTTGTGTTGTACGGCGGGTCCAGAAGCGCAAGGCGAATCGTGCCTTCGCGGGTGCTGACAAGCTCTTCGAGGAGGTCCTTGGCCTCGCCCAGGTAGGCCAGATTGGTGTGGACTCTTTCGCGTCGTCCGACTTCAATGCTGGCCACATTTCCTCCATAGGTGCTGGGTTACTCGCCCAAGGTAGGGTCACCTACTGACATTGTGCGGTGCTGTCGGGCTCGGGCTCGAACGCCACCCCGCTTCGTCTCGCCTTTGGCGGGGGTGACCTCGGTTATAGCGACGTTAGCCTGACGCCATGATGCGGCGTCGGAGCGGCGATCTAACCTCGGCTTCATGTTCCACACGCCCGACGAGTTCGCGTCGTTCACCGACGGTGAGCGTCGCTTTGTCGCCGCCGCGTGGCGTGACGATCCGACACGCGCGTATTTCGTGCTGCCGGATGGCGAGGCGGAGCAGCATCGCGTGCGGGCGCGAACTGAGCTGCGGTGCATGTTCCGCGACTGTCGAGCGCCGGAGATCACCACGGTGGCTCGTGTCGGCCGTCGTGACGGCTTCCGGCACCTCGACGGGTCAACCGAAGGCCATGGCGGGCCGGAGAGCTTTCACCACATCTCCGGGAAAGCAGTCCTCGTCGACTTCTTGCGCAGCACCTACCCGCATCTCGAAGTGAAGGCCGAGCAGGGCATCGACACGCAGCGCACCCGTATCGCCGACGTTATGGCGACGAATCCCGTCACGGGCAACCGGATGGCGTTCGAGGTGCAGTACGCGGCGCTGTCGCCGGGGGAGTGGGAGGCTCGGACGGCCGACTACGCTGCGGCCGGTATCCCCGTCGTGTGGCTTTGGGGGCATGTCGGGTCGAACATGCGGGCGACCGGGTTCAGGAACGATGGCCGACCGCCGATGGTCGGCCTGTCACCGACTCTCGAAGCGGCAGCCAAAACGCAGCCGCTGTTGTGGCTGAACCCCGAGCTCGGCGCGATCGGCATCGGCTACGAGATGCAGCCGTGGGACGAGACGGAAGTTCCGATGCCTGTCAAGAGCGGCCGAGTCGAGCTCGGCATCAGACCACTGTCCAGGTTCGCTCTTGCACCGGCCGGTCTCGACACGCCCCTACTCGCCCGGATGAGAGAGAACCGCGATCGGGCAGAACGTCGGCGTCTCGACGAAGAAGCGCGACGGGCTAAGCGTCGGCAGCAGCAACCGCCGAGGCTGAGCCCGAAATCTACCTCGCGCCAGAGTTTTCCTGTCGGAGTGCCGCTTTGCGCAGTCTGCCGTGAGCCGATCGACCAGGTGCTCGTCGAGCACGGGGGCCGACATCTCGCGCGCTGCCAGCCGCGTCCGTAATCGATGCCCACGGCACACTGATTTCGGACACGAGTTCCGCAACTCGACCGCCCGCGGAATCCCGGCATCGCCCCCGAACTCGGCCGGAGCGTCAAGAAACCTTCGTTTGCGGCGCAGCCTGAGGACCCGACTCGTACTAGGGCCCAAGGAACTTGCGAAGCCTGATGGGCATCTTTGGGTTTGTCTTCCCAGGGTGCAAGATTGGAATCGTGAAGCTTCGTCGGCGGTATCTCACTGTCGAAGAACGTTGCACACTGGCTCGGAGTCGGGACAGCACTCCGAAGGCCTTGCAGGCCCTATCTCGTGATCGTGCTCCTCAAGTGCGTTTGAATCCCCCCGGCGTGTCCGGAGAGCGAATTGCTGGTTTCAGCCCGCTCGTTCGAGGGGTTCGGTCAGAGCGTAGTCGAGCCCTTCCAACTCGATCGGGGTGAGGTCATCGATCGAGCT
>Ga0008838_100321_pt1 | contig 55474 bp, 9 predicted proteins | sample HotLakConUCCSL28_FD_62212 | JGI IMG/M metagenome (GOLD analysis project Ga0008838, IMG submission 62212) | Hypersaline microbial mat communities from Hot Lake, Washington, USA - Hot Lake Consortium UCC-SL28 (Hybrid Assembly) | ecosystem: Environmental > Aquatic > Thermal springs > Hot (42-90C) ...
CCATAAATCCGTCGCCACCATCCGCCATGCGAAACCTCCATCTGCGCGCGCAGACCTTCTCGCAGGCATGCCACGCGTCAGGAACAGGACAAATCAATGGGGCGTGGCCGTCGCTTACGAATGGTCAGCGGCGCTGGCTGGATGTGGTGAGAGCGCGGATTGTTGCGGAGCCGCTGACGCCGGGGCCTACGGCAAATGAGGTTGCGCGGCGATACGGGTTGCGGGCCAATCATTTTTCAGAATGGCGGCGTCGTGCGTGGCGCGGCACGCTTGTTTTTCCGGCTGCCCCGGAAGGCGACAGACTGTGCTTCGCGGCGGTCATTCTGGCCGGATCGAGGGTAACGGTAGTATCTTCAATTTTATCTACTCCGTCGTTGCAACAAGCGGCCATTTATTGAACTTGGAAACAAAAAAGGCACGGTACTTTGCGGTTTCCTTCAGTCGCCCTATCCAGATTTGCGCTTCTGGTCGGAGCGGGCGTTTTATTGTCCGCAGGCCAAAGTGCAGCTGACGAAGATCCTGTTGGGCGCTTGGCGTTCGGCGTGGGATATGACCGGGATTCCGGTGTCAGCCTTGTGGGTGCGTTTCAGCATCGGGCCTTGATGGGGCGGGATCAGTCGATCGATCTCGCCTTTTCGGTATCGTCCCAAGAGCAGACCGTCGCGCTGGACTACCGTCTGAACCGGTTGGGCGACGGCAATCCGACATTTGGTGTTGCGGTCAGTCATGCGGAGCGGGATCGCAGCGAACGTCAGGGTATCGACACCAGCGTCACCCGCGTGTCACCGGGAGCGGTCTGGGATCTGGGCGATGCGGGGGTCATGTCGCTCGGCCTTGTCTTCATCAAGGATGATTTGCGCGCCTTGGCAGAGGCACCCGCCATCCTTCAGGACGAGGATGGAGCGCGGTCGCTGATGGGCGTGGCGCTGAATGGCGAGCTCGGGTTCGGCGCTGTTGAGTTGGGCTTCAATGCGGTCCTGCTCGATGATGGCGAGGATCTTCGCTACACCAAGGCCGAGGTTGCGCTGGATTACGCCCTGCCGATCCCGCCCGGTGCGCTTTCTGCCGAGCTTGCCCTCAGGGCAGGGGCCATCAATGTTGCGCAGGGACAAACCACGCTGAACGACCGATTTCTTCCATCGTCGGGTGCCATTCGCGGCTTCGAGGCGAACGGATTCGGCCCGGTGGATCCCGCGGCCCTTGATGGCGCGCCCGTGGGGGCGACGCGCTATGCGGTCATGTCCTTCGACACGCGTTATGCAGGGCTTTTGCCGGGTGCGCCGGACGTGTCCTTTGGCCTTTTCATGGATGTTGGCTCGGCCTGGGGGCTGGATGCGAATGGCGATGCGGCGCGCGCGACCATTGACGCCGATACCTACTGGCGCGGCGCGGCTGGCATCACCATCGGTCGGGATTTCGGGGCGGCGCGCCTTGAACTGGTGCTTTCTGATGCCTTTGCGCACAGGCCTTCGGACCGTGTGCAAAACGTACAACTGAATTTTTCCAGCACCTTCTGAGGTGGCAGAATGGAACGGGCTGTCATGCAACGCTTCGCGCAAAGGACAATGGGTCAGCTGATCGGACTGACACTGGCGATGGCGCTGGCAGGCTGTGGTGGCAACATCAAGTTCGAGAAGACGGCCGACGAGTTGCTCGAGGCGATGGAGCGCGAGGGCCCCGTTGTCCCGCTGCCCGACAGGCTTGCGCCGGCCACGATCGACAGCGCAGCCATGCTGTCCGAATTCGCGTTCGCGGCCTCACAGATGAGCCAGCGCACCGCCTCTGCACGGCGTCTGATGCTGGCTGCCGAAGCCCGTGTCGAGGAAGCGGAGCGCGAGTTTTATCCTCAGGTCACGCTGACGGCCGAGCAGATCACAACGGAACAGTCGATCCTCGAAAGTTCGAACCCGTCGGTTGAGGGCGATGTGTCGAGCTATGAGACAGGAAACGTGAATCTCACCGCGCGTCTGCGTCTACTTGATCTTCAACGATCTGCCGCCGTGGTCGCGGCCCGCTCAGAGGCGGCGGCCCGCGCCGCCGATCTGAAAGCGGCCGAGCAAGATCTGCTGGAGGATATCGTCACGGCCTATGTGCAGGCAGGCGAAGCGCTTGAGCGCTGGCGCCTTGCACAGGCCGAGGTGCAGTTCTATTCGGCGCGCGCTGAGTTCGAAGTACGCCAGGAAGCCGCTGGCGAATTGCGCGGCTCGGCGCGGTCTGTCGCTGCGGCGGAACTTGCGCGTGCGCGCAGTGATGCAGAGATCGCAGCCGCCGATTTCCGGATCCGAACCGATCAGATGTGCGGGCTGGGTTTCGATACCACATGCCCCTATCCCGCCTCGGCGCGTGTAACGGTTGCTTTGCCGCGCCCGCAAGCGATCACGCAGGACGAACTCGACAGTATAGAGAACGCGCCCGAGATCCGGGCCATGGCCGACCGCGTGAACGTGGCACTTCGCGAGGTCGATCAGGCACGCATGGCCATGTATCCGCGCATCACGCTGGAACTGGCGGCGGCGCAACGGGACCGGGGCGGTTCGCTCTTCGACGGCTCCAGCCTGTCGCGCACAAATGATGTCTCGCTGCAGATGGAATGGGATATTTACACCTCGGGCCGGCTGCGCAGGATCCGGGATGCAGAGTTGAACGAAGCCCTCGCAGCGGGTCACGACTACGAAGCCCGCCTTCAGAGCGCGGTCAGCGACATGCGCAGCGCGACCTCGGCGCTGAATGCGCTTTGGCAACATGACCGGTCGCTTGATCAGGTCGTCGCGCTGCGCCGTGCAGCCCTGCAGGAAATTGAGCGGGAACGCGACGCAGGTGTGCTGAGCGATCTGGACGTCGAACAGGCGCGGCTGGACCTTGTCCGCGCCGAGGTGTTCCAGCAGCGGACCCGCCGCAATTACATCGTAGCCACGGTTGCGCGCGCGCGCGCCCAAGGTGCGATGGATCAGGACCTTCTGAACACGGTTGAACGCGTGATGTCCGACAATCGGTTCTCGGTACGCGTTTATGGAATGGCTGCCCCGTGAAATTTCCAGCGTTGAATGATGAAGCATGAACAGACCATTTGATCCCTCCGCTAAAGCACGTCGGCAGACCGGGGCCAACCGGCGCAGGATCTCGATTGAGCCTCTGGAGGAGCGGATCCTTCTGTCGGTGGATCTTGTCCCCTATGCACCGGACAACCGCGACGAGATCGATGCCTTCTACGAGCGTGAGCTTGAGCCGGTCCGCACTGCGGTCGAACAGACCGAACAGTCGGCCGAAGACGCCGCTGCACGCGAACTTGTCCTGCTCGATAAAAGTCTTGGCGACCTCTCCTCGCTCACCGCTGCCCTGTCCGAGATCGGCTTTGGCGTACTGGACCGCAAGGAACTGGCGGTTGTTGGAACGCGCGATGACATCGTCGCGGCCCTGTCGAGCGGCTTGCGCTATGATGCGATCCACTGGATTTCGCACGGCTCCGCCGAGGGTCTGCAGCTCGGCAATGAGCTTTTGAGCGGTGACATTGCAACCGATGATCCCGTCGTCACGGCGCTGACGCGCGCGCTTGGCCCCGACAGCGACCTGATGCTTTATGGCTGCGATCTTGCGGCAGGGGAGCTTCCGCATCGTCTGGGGGTGTTGACCGGCGCGGATGTGGCGGCCTCAATCGATGTGACCGGGGCCGAGGGTGACTGGGATCTCGAGGTTGCATTCGGGCAGATCGAAACTGCGGCTCTGGATCTTGGCAATGCGGTTGCGGCCTTGTCCACGGCTGACACCCTGTCCGACGTCCTGAGCGGCACACCTTTGGCGAATGATACGGCATTTGCCGAGCTGTTCGCCACGGGCGGACAGTTCGATGGCCTTCATGTGCCCGAGGCCGAGGCATGGCGCGATCAGGCACGCGATCAGACAGGTGCCAATGTTGATCCGCTGACAGATCTGGGTGCGACAGACGCGGTCGAGAACGCCGTGCGCTGGCTGGAAGAGGCGATGCTGGCCGCAGGCGAGAAAACGCTTCGGGCGGAGATCAAGGCGCTGCCGGAGACGGAGCAGGCGGCGCTCTTGGCGCTCATTTCGATTGACGACGCCTTCGACGACAGCGACGCTCACGTCAACGCGATCATCGATGTGTTGGCGGACGGTCTGTACCTGAGCAACAAATACGGGCTGACCTTTGATGCCGACGAAATCGAAGCGCTGCGCCCGATTGTGACAGAGACAGATCCGAGCCAGCTTTCGGACCTCCTTGATGATCTTGAAAGCGCCGAAGGGTCTCTTGTTGAGACGATTTTTGATACCTCCGGCGAAACCGCGAATTACGACGCAAGCAGTGATAGCGACCGCGCTTACGTGCTGTCAGTCATCAGGGACGGTTCATTCTTCGAAAGCGCCATTTCCACAGCAACCCTGAACCGTCTGATGGCGGCTTATTCGACCGGTGCGGAAACCGTTGTCTTTGGCGCTGATACCGGGGCGCAAGACAGCGCGCTTGTGGCAGCATTGAGAAACAAGTTGCCTGCCACTCCTGCAACAGACGCGGATCTGGCGGTCAAACGGCTTTTCTCGCTGTTCTCGGGCATGAAGGTGACCCTCGATCTCAAAGGCAGTCAGACGCTTTTGGGTGGAATGACAGACAATTCCCTGATCGTCGAACTGGTGCTTGACGGCAGCTTCCGGGGTTTGCCGGAGGGCTTGACCCAAGGCTTCGAGACAGCCCGCGGCCAGATCAAGCTGACCAAGGTCTTTGATGATAGTGGCATTGATCAGACGGCAGAGACCGAACTGGAACTGCGGACCGTCACCGAGGTTTCGGCGACGCTGGCAACCGGCACCACTGCTCTGCAGTTGAGTAATATTCCGAATGTCGCTGTTCCGGCCCATGTCAGGCTGGGCAACCAGAGCTTTGACCTATTGCTCGATGCAACCGGCAAATCTCTTGCCGAGGCCCTGAAAGCGGCGCTGGAGGCCGAGACGGCGTTACCCTCCGGGCTGACGATTGCCGGGTCAGACAACACCATCTCGTTTGAGAACACCAGCGGTGCGGCGGTCGAGTTTTCCCTGTTCCTCAACAAGACCGGTGTCCGCAGCGCTACCCTGACCGATAACACCGCGCAGACCATCACGCTGCCCCCCGCCGCGACACCTTCGGGGCAGGCGGTCGCATCGCTGCCGGTGCGTTTCTCGCTGTCCTTCAAGGTGGACGACGCAGATGTGATCCGCAGCTATGATGCGGTGCTTGATACCGATGGACAGACGGTGGCAGAGGCGCTGGCCGCCAACCCTGATTTCACAGCGCAGGCCGTTGCGGCCGGTCTGACCGTCAGTGTGTCGGGCAACGACCTGACGCTGACCCTGCCGTCCGGAGAGAAGGTGGACTTCGGTTTCGAGATTCGCGAAACCGCCACCCTGTATGACGGTGCAATCGGAACAGGTTTTTTTGCGCGTGACCCGCAGGTCGACCCTGATCGTACCAAACTTTACGTCCGGTCCCTGACCACAGACGCCAGTGTGACGCCCGACAACAGCGCTTGGGTCATGGCGCTGCCGCTGGATTTCGGCGACTCGATCCTTGGGGCGCAATTCTCAAATACCTACACGATCGGTGGGCAGGGCGCTGGTAGCCCGGTTTTGACGATCGATCCCGACCAGCTACACGCCATCGACGATCTGAGCACGGTGTTGCTGGGCAGCAGCGATACGGGAATTGCCAGCTGGCTTGCAGACTTGTCGCGGCAGGTGGCGCTGGATCATCCCGTTGGCCGCGATGGTCTCGCTCTTCTCGGTCTACAAAGGATGGTCGAAAGCCTGCGCAGCGGTCAGACCGACATCTCCAAGGGCGTGGTCACTCCGGCGAGCGACAAGGCGGCGGTCGATCCGCTTCAGTTGCCCGTGCTGCGCAGCGGCGAGGCCTTCGTGGATGTCCCCGAAGACGGGTTTGGCGACCTCTTGGGGATCGGTGCCGCCGCACAGGATCCGCGCAGTCTGCTGGAGCGTCAGACTGCCGATCTGACCTCCTTGCCCGAGTTGATGGGGATCGGCGCGGCGGGCGGGCGTTTGCCGGAGCTGCTGGAAGGGCTGGCCGATGCGATTGCGCGGGCATGGGCCGAGCGCTCGGTCAACGATGCGGCCGCGGTGCAGGCCGCGCTTGCCGCGGTGTCCACGGATTTCGCCCTTGCCGGGCTGGTGGCCTCCGGCACGCGGTCTATGCTTGATGGGACCGCAGTGGCGTCGCCCTTCGCGCTTGACTATGACGGCACGACCTTCAGCGTGGACCTAAACGAGCTTTTGATCGCCGAGGAAAACGGCGTTCGCGCCGTCTGGGGCGAGATTCCGCTGCTGCAGAATATCGGTGAGCGCACGGCGGATCTGCGCCTGTCGGCAGCGCTGACCTTCACGTCCACTTACAAGACGGCCCCCGGCGGCATCAAGCTGGATCTTGGGGCCGAGGTGATCTCGGCCGATGACAGCCTGTCCAGCCTAGACGTCGATCTGCCGGGCGATCCGCGCATTGCGATGGATACGCTGCGGCTTGACCTGAGCCAAGGGTTTGTTCTGGGGGAGACCGGCTGGGAACTGGATAGCACCGATCCGGACAAGCAGGCGAAGCTTGCCTTCGAGTTGAAATTCACCGATCCGCGAGGCGAGACCGATACTTTTGCACATCAGCGGCTTGATCGTGCGTATTCGATTTCGCTTGAGGATTTGCGGGCGCTGCGCGTCGTAAACACCGGCCATACCGCGCTGTTCGACGCCGCCGACCGCGAGGCGCTCTACTGGTTCCAGATGCGCGCCGCTGACACGATGGTCGAGCAGGGCTTCCTGAACGCACTTCTGGCCATGCCGGAGCTGAAGGGCGTTATCCCCGTTCTGGGCAAGAGCATCACAGAGATGCTGGTGAACGACGCACCAGCCACCGCGACGCAGGACGATCTACAGAATTACCTCGTGAATGTTCTGGATGACGCGCTTGGCGGTATGGACCTGGACAGTTCTCTGGCAACGCTGCTGTCGGACCTTGCTGCCAACAGCCTTTATACCAACCATGCCTTCGATGCCACGGACGGCGTCACGCTTGAGTTCATCGGCCAAGACCTGAACCTGCCGGAAATCCTGATCGATTTCACGCGGCTGAGCACCTTGATGCTGTCCGGGGCGATGTTCCGCGAAACGCCGCAGGCCTCTGTCCGGATGCGGATGCGCCTTCAGCATGTGCTGGAGCAGGCCAATACTTACACGAAACCCTTGACCGGCACGGCCGAGATTGTCCTGTCCGAAGATCGGCTGCGCTTTGACACCTGGTTCGAGCCGCTAGGCACATCGGAATCGACGGACAAGATCTTCGAGTTCGCGCTGGCTTTCGATCAGTCCGGCATTCAGGGCGGGCCCCTGACGATCGATCTGGGGACGCTGGGCAAACAGGAGATCCCGGCACCGCAATTCGCGCTGAACGTGGGCTTTCGCCCCGAGTTGATCAGCGGCACGCAGGAATTGCCGGGGGCCGAGACGCCCCGGCTGTCACCGCTTCTAAGCGACGCCGAGGCGCGGCTCGACATAGATCCTGATGTCGAACCCATCGTTATTGATCAAGATATCAGGCTGGTCTTCAACGCCGCACATGGGCTGGTCGCTTCTGATATCGGCAAGATCTACATCGATGACACGGGCGCGCGGTTCCGTTTGATGGAGACTGTGGTCAGCAATGACAGGGTCGCCGCTTTCCGTTCGCTTGATCGGCCCGAGGATTCCAACCAAACGACGGCGCGCGTGCCCGTCGGGGGGCTGACGCCGCCCGTTGCCTCCTACGAAATGATTCTGCCCATAGATTATGCGGGCGACGGCGTGTCGGATGCCATGTTCTCGCCCCGCTTCGTCGCCTCGGGCTTTGATGAGATCGTCGCTGATGACCCGCGCCTGTTGCTGGTCAATGACAGCGAATGGGAGATGAAGAAGCTGCTGGACGAGGCGGCCGATCGCTTTTCGGGCGTTTGGCTCCAGCGCGATGGCGCGCTGTCGCAATTCGATCAGCTTCTGCGTCAGAGCGTCGGGTCTACCGATGGCTTGAGCGGGTTCATGACGCAGGGCATGGCACTCCTTCATGGCAAAAGTTTCATTGACCTGATCGAGGATCCCGAAGCCAGCGTCGATTTCGATACCGGGCTTGCGGCGGTGATCACGCAGCATCTTGGTGCGCTCAACACTTACACCCCGGATGCCCTGCCCAAGCATTTCACCGGCGCGGACATCCATAGCGACCTGCGCGTCTATGTCGATGCGCTGGCCGATAAGCTTTCGGAAATCACCGGGCTACAGCCGGAAAAGCTGATCAACCTGACAGAGGTGACGACTGGCAATTCAATTTCGGCCTCGACCCTGCAGGAGATGGACGACACGCTGTCGGCGGACGGGCGCCTGCTGGAAGAGGTGCGCTACCGCATCAAGATCCAGGATCTTGTGACCTACTCGAAAACCGTGGGCGAGGATTTTATATCCGAGCTTTTCGACATCAACGCCATGGGGATTACGCGGCTGCATGAAAACCCCGACCGGATGGACATCGACGGGTTCGAATTCGGTCTTTATGCGGATCTTGATCTGAATATCGACTTTGGCCTGAAGCGCGATGGCGGGCATTTTGAGCCCTTCATCGAACTGTCAGAGGTGATGGGCAATGTCCGGCTGACATCGACCATCGCCAGCGAACCTATCCCCGAGGTCATCTTCCGCAATGCTCAGCAGATCGTCGTGGGCGACAAGACCTTTGATGACGTCTCGAACCGGGCAACGCTGAAATTTGCGCCAAGCTTCGTGTTCCGTCCCGCCGAAGGTGCAAAGGATTTTTCTGGCGGCATCACGCCGGATATCGAGGGCATCGCCGAGTTCGTCTTTGGCCTGGATGTCGTCAGCGCAGGGGCCGCCCCGGAAATCAAGGTCGATCTGTTGCCGGGCGCGGCACAGTCCGGCCAGCTATATCAATACAACGGAAGCGGTCCGCTCACGTTGGCGGATATGGCCGACCATCTGAACACGCAGACCAGCGTCGACCTGAGGGTTGGAGATGTGGTGCTGGTGGGCACCGATACCCTTTACCAATACATCGGTTCTGCGGATCGGAGCGTGGTCGATCTGACCGCCGAGGATTATAGCGATACAGCACTTTGGGCGGCGCATGACCTGTTTTCGGTGCAGGGCATCTTCACCACCGCGCCGGAAACAGAAAACAAGGTGTTTGCCAACGCGGTGGCAGCGGGGGCCAGCACCGGGTTCCTGCGTGCGGGCGGCAATACCATCCAGATCACGGATAAAGAGGTCGGTCCCGATAGCGACAAGCCGCTGACCGTCATCCTGCAGCCGAATGACGATCAGGGCGAAGCATCGGTCAGCTATGACGCGGGCACGCATACCGTGACCCTGCGCTCGGGCGATGCGTTGTCTGCTGCCAATATTGTGAATCTTCTGAACAATATTCAGTATGAGAACCAGAAACTGTTTGATGCCAAGTCGGTCTGGTCCTTCCGTTTCAATGTTGGTCCGGCGAAGATCTTCCAGATTGGCGAAGCCACCGAGACCGAACTTGATCCGGGTGACGTGATCCGGACGGTTGGCAAACCGGCCACCGGCGATGCGCAGGAACGTATCGCGATCTTTGCCGATGGCACCACGGATCGCGCGCGCATCTCGGGCAATTTCGACGACAAGAAGCTGTCGGAACTGCCCGGCGGGATCAATCAACTGACCTTCCGCGGTGATATCCGCGACGCCGTTCAAGAACTATCCACAGCATTCGAGCCCGGCACGGGTATCTTCGGCGACCTGCTTGAGGTGGGTGTCCCGTTTGCCGGGGGCAAGACCATCGCGCAGGTGATGATCGATGCGTTGGGTTCAAATCCGCTGGGCGATCCCCCGCCCTCGATCGCCCAAGCGCTGCGCTTCGACGATCTTGTCGCGACGCTTGCCGACGAGCGGATGGATGAAGGCACTATCGGCTTTGTCGCGGCGCAACTGTCCAAGGTGTTCGAGCCGGCCCATGGCGATATCACGACCGAAGACAGCCCGGTCACCTTCGATTACGATGTGCGCACGGGCGAGTTGTTGATGCATTACCGCCCGTCCATCGCCTTCACCTACGAGGCCCGCGCAGCCCTGCGCAAGGACGAGCTGGCGGTTTTGCTTGGCATCGTCGCCGATACGGCCGACGCCGATGCGGCAACCATCGAGGAGATGCTCCGCGGTGATGCAGATCTTTACGTCGAGCCCAATATCCGCATCGCCTTCGCGCCTGACGGGTCCACGCGCATCGCCACCGGCGCGGATGGCGGCATTTCCTTTACCATCGCCAAGGCAGGTGTGGGGGCCAAGCGGGCGTCCGAACTGACGGATGCGGACAAGTCGATCAACTTGGCGTTCCTTGATGAGAACGATGCCGCAAAAACTCAGACACTGAATGTCGATCTCGGTCGCGACGCCGAAGAGATGCTGAGCTTCATCATCCAGAATGCCGCACTTGATGTGACCGGCTCCAAGGGGGCGTTCCGCATCGCGGGCAATTCCGCAGGCGGCGACTGGATGACTGTGCAAGAGGCGCAGACCGACCTTGCCATGGTGGTGCTGCAAAAACAGGTGAGCGCAAGCGATGATCTGCTCGCGCAAGCCACCGTGGTGATCGAGGCTGTATTGGGCCGGGCCGATGCCGTCGCCCGCGCCGAAGCGGCGCTGGACGAAATAAAGAAGCGCGTTGCCCTGCTGCCGAGCTTTGACAAAACGGTCGTCTATACCGATAGCGCAGAAGATCAAGCCGCGCGCGACTTTGCACTCGAGACCGCTGCCGAAAGTGACAATCCCGCCCTTGCGGCCCGGCTTGCGGCGGCGCAAGTTGCAGTGACAGCGGCGGAAACAGCCCTCGCTGCCGCGCAGGGCACGGACAGCGCCCTCGGCGCCTTGATTGCGGACCTCACATCGGCGCAATCCGCCCTTACCGGACAAGGATCGGTTGTCGCCCAAGCGCTTCGGGCCCTGCAAAACTCCGGCGGTGATGCGAATGTGGCCGGTGCCTTTGCAACGCTTGATGCACATGCGGCCTCGACCCTGTCGCGGATCGGCGGCGCGCTGGATGCGCTCGACGCAGTCAACCTGATAACACCGGATAACGGTGTTGCTGATCTGACGGCCTTGCAGCGCGATCTTGATTTGCTGGCACAGGCGCAGGATCTTTTCGAAACGCTCGATAGCTATGCGGCGCGTGCTGCTGCGGCGCAGGATCAGGCTCGCACCGCCGTGGCCCAGATCGCCCTGTCGGCGGCTGACCCCTTGGGAACCGAGCAGGCTGTCCGTACCGCGCTGGCCGAAGCGCGCACTATCCTGACGCCTCTTGCCGCGCAGATGATGGCGCTGGCAACGACGGCGGATGGGCTTGCCGCCACTTTCAGCGAGGAAGGACAAGCCGCGTTCATAGCGGATCTCAGCGGCACGGTGGCTGCGGCGAAAACGCAGGCGAATACGCTGTCGGCCGAGCTGTCTGGCACCCTTGCTTATGTGACCGAGATCACTCGTGGCATCGATGTCGATCTAGAGGTGATCCGCGATCTCTTTACCCAGATTACGCTGGCAGAAGCCGGTTTTGAAAAGGCCGCAGCGCTCTATGTGTCTTCGCTGGCAGAAGCTCTGTCGCTGACGCAGTTGCGCCGCCAGATCGAGCAGGACACCAGCAGCAGCACCAAGGAAGATCGCGCCAGTGCCAATATCGCAGCGCTTTCTGCGGTACTGGCAGCGGTGGAAGCCTCGGTCGACGAAATCAGTGCACTCAAGCAGGCGGCGGTAGACGCACGTGCCAAGGCCTTGGCTGATTACAAGCAGGTGCTGCCCGATGAGAGCGGCGAGCAGAATGCGCTGATCCCGGATTTCACGGTGTTCGACACGCGGATCGCCGCGACCGATGCGGCGTCCCTGAAAACCAAAATCGTGGACTTGCGCACGGACATCGCGGGGCTTGCAACGCTCGATGCAGCCGGTCTGCAGACAAAACTGTCCGAGCTTACGGGCACGCTGAAAGCGGCAGGCCTGAGCTACGCACCGCTTGTGGGCGCCTTCACCTCGGCCCGGTTGCCACAGCTCGATTTCAGCAGCCTTGATGCTGTTGTCAGCACGGACGGAGCGGTTGCCGCCCTGAACGATCAGAGCGAGAAGGTCGAACTGGCCATGCGGTCGCAACTGCCGCCCGTGGTGACTGCGGGTGAGGGCAGCGCGCTGCAGGGCGCTGTGACCTACACCGCCTCCTCTCTCGCGGACCTAAGGTTCGGCGGGCTGAATGGTTTGACCTCGGTCCAGCTGGGTGCAGAGGCAACGGATCTTGCGGGGACCGTCGATATCGCGCTCGAGGCGCTCTTGTCGGGGGCCTCTGCGCCCTCGGGAATCTCGGTCCTCTATCAGGACATCCCCCTGATCGGCCAAAGCCTTGCCGATCTGATTGGCCTCGATCAACAGCTTGATACGATCCGCGACGTCCTTGCCAATGTGCCGGCGTCTTCGATTGCGCAGCTAGACGCCATCGTTGCCGAGGCGCTGCCCGAAAACTCGCCGCTGTCAGTCCGTCTGGCCGGCCCGCAAACGGCGTCAGTTGCAGAGCCCAACCGTCTGGGCGTGGTCATCGAATTGCGTCTGCCCAAGGATTTTGACCCCTCGGTCACGTTGAACCTGACGGAATTCACCGAGTTCTTCGGCATTCCCACCCCCGAGATCCCGCCATCGGCCAACCTTGATCTGAACCTGAACGGGGCGGTGCAGTCGCGTATGGCGACGATCATCCTATCGGCGGACCAGAATGATGCGCTCAAGGGCAATGCGCCAGAGATGGGCGAGGCCGCGCGTCTGCGCCTTCAGGATGCCAATGGCGAAACGCTTGCGATCGGCGTGATCCGGTCCGTAGATTTCCAGAACGATTCCGGCGTCGCGGTAGACTTCGCCAGCAATGCTGACAAATTCGTCTATGAAATCGAATGGGATCGTGATTTCGATGAGAGCGCGGCCTATCAGATCACCCATGTCTTCCTTGATAATGCACGACAGGTCGCAAGCTCGGATGGTGTGAAATTCCAAAAGGACGATGACACGGCGGAATTTGCCGTGACCTGGGAAGCCGCCCCCGATCCAGTTCTGGCGGCCTTCCGGTTCGATATCGACCTGCGGTCGATGCAGGTGCTCTACGACAATTTCGATGCCACCGCGGCCAGTGCCTATGTTGGCAAGGAATTTGCGGTTCTGGATGGCGGCGGTGCCGTTGTCGCGCGCGGCGTTGTGGCCGGGGCAGGCGAGGATGGTCTTGGCCTCATGGTGCGCTCGGGTACCGTTCCGGCCGGCAGCACGATCGTGCTGGATGACAGAACCCAGCTTCTTGACGTCAAGCGGCTTTACGTGCTGGATTGGTCCGGGTCGTCAGATGGCAGTGACGATGCGTGGGTGGGTCAGACCTTCGAAGTCTACGACGCCCAGGACACGAATCAGGACAATCCGACCGGCACTGGAGTGGTCACCGAGATTGCGGACGGTCGCATCGCGGTTCAGGTTACCGGCGGCACGATCAACGCCACTGACAGGTTGGTGCGGGACGACACCGCGATCAAGGCCACTGCAGGCTTCGTGCATGGTGTCGGCATCCTGCCGCTCGAGATGGTGGACGAATTCGGCACCCGCGCGGGCGCAGACATCTCGCTCGATCTGGTGCCGGGGGCCAACAATGACGGGTTGCTGCTGGATTTCCAGACCTCGCTTGTTGGGGCAACATCGGTGCGGGTCACGGTCGGCTCCGGGCTTGACAGCGGCGTCACGCCCCAACCGCTGACCCTGGGCCGCGCGGCGATCCGGCTCAAGATGGACGATGGTTTGCCCGATTTCGAAGGGATCGTGCCTGCCTTTGAGCCTTCGCGCCTGAAACCTGTGTCAGCCATCGCTTACCATTCGAATACTGCGCTAGATGTGCAGGCGGCCATCGACTTCCCCGGCGTCGCTACAACGACGACGCTGGACCTTGGCACCGCCACGCTGTCGGCCACACTGAAGGACGGGCAGTTGACCGCACCGCGGATCGGCTTTGCCTCGGACGACCTTATCGCGGCGATGCGCGCCCAACTTACCAATGCCTCTCCGCTGACCGCGCAATGGGCCACGATCGACAGTTTCGCGACCGGGTTCGAAACGTTCGTCGAAACGATGCTTGGGGATCTGGACAGCGGGACTGGCCTGATCGACCTGACCATTCCGGGCGTCGGCCAAACGCTTGACGAGATCACGGGCCTTAAGGCGTCGCTGCGTCTGGCCCAGCAGGCATTGCGCGATGCGGGTGAGGACAGCCTCGACTATGCGGCGTCGATCATCCACAGTGCGCTGACCGGTGCGGACAATCCGCTGCGCTTTGCTCCCGATGAGCTGCGCGTCGCGGTGATGGCCGGGACGGAAACGGATGCAACGGAAGAGGACCGGACAAGCTCGGTCATTCTCGACCTGCAGGGCAGCCGGGTGATCGAGGGTGAGATCGACCTAGGCTTCGATCTTGGCGCCTTTGGGGTCACGGATCCCAGCGGGCTCGCAGAAAAGCTTGGACTGGACCCGAGCCTTCTGAGCATCACTGCGCTGGACGGCAGCACGCTGCGCTATGCGCTCTCGGTCGATCTGAAAACCGCGGTCGAGTTTCTGGCCGACGGCACCCTGCGGTTTGTTGAACAGGATCTGGACACGGGCGCTTATGCGGCGGTGAACGCTGAAACCGTCACACCGCTGTCGGTGCGCGCGCTGGCCGATCTGGGGCCGACGGATATCTCCTTTGCCATTGACGCGGGCAGCCTTGGCCGATTCGGTCTTGTGGCGGAAAACTCGACCTTCGTCTTCGGTCTGGCCGAGAATACACGCACGGATGCCGCAAAGCCGCTGGCGGATCAGTTGCGTAGCAAGGGCGCGCAGCTTGATTTCGCGATCGACACCACTAGCGGAACCGCGGCACCTGTCGTGCAAGGCGGGTTCGGCATGGGGCTGGCGCTGTCGCGGGCCTTTGGCGAAAGCCTTCAGGCCATCCCTGAATTTGCCCAGACGCGCATCCAGGGCGGCCTGAACATCGATCAGGTTGATATCGACAACGGGGTCACGCTGCCCAAGGTCGCGATGGACTTCCCGCAATTCCCCGATGGCGTCAGCCTGCGCAGCCTGCTGATGCCGCAGCTCGACGACTTCGCCACATTCAGCATCGACAACATCATCGCGATGGTCGATCAGGCCTATGAATGGGTCTTCGGGGTTGCCTACACCGCAACGGCACCTACCGGATCGGACATCACGGCGGAACTCCCCTTTGTCGGGCAAAGCCTGAATGACCTCTTGCCGTTGCATCAGGTCTTCAAGGTGGTGCGGGACGCGCTGACAGCGCAGGATGATCCCGACACGGCAATGCAGAATACGCTTCTGCTGCTTGAGGCGGAGGTAAACAAGGCGCTTGTTGGCGTTGTCGGCTGGGATACGCCGCCTGTCTTCGGGATCAGCTTCTCGACCCTACCGGGCAATGTCTGGACCAGCGGCGTGCCGCACCGGGCGCTTGAGATATCGCTCAACTTTGACAATGCCGTGGCGACCGAAAGCGCGCTCTCGCTCGATCTGTTGCAGGCGCTCGGGCTTGCGGACGTGCCCGGCATGACCTCCGAGGTTTCCGCAAAGGTCGGCGCATCGGTGGCGGCCAGCGGAAAGCTCGTCTTCGGTGGTGCCCTGCGCGAGGATGCATCGCTCGACAACCTCGGCTCGCTGGAGGCGGACACCGGCCTGCTCACGCCGTTCCTCTATATCGACACCTCGTCGGAACTGGGCCTCTCCTTCGGGATCGAGGCCACGGATGTGGACGTCGCGCTTGGCTTTACCGTCAATGCAGGCACCGCCGACGAGATAAGTGTTGCAGGCGGAATAGAGGACGGGTTCATCGGCCTGACGAACAAGGCAGGCGATGCTCCTGCCTCGCTCAGCTTTGCCCTGACAGAGCAAGGGGCAGACGTAGATGGCCCACGCTTCTTCGTGATCGGTGCCCCGGGCTACAGCGCGGCGGCGAATTCCGCTGAGGTTGCGACCGTCGAGCGGATCACGACTGCGCCTGCCGATACCCATCTTGCGCGCCTGACGCTGGACAGTGTCGCAGTGCCGGGCGGATCGGCGCAGCTGGTCAACATCACGCGCGCAGACGAGATTTCCAACGACCCCGATGCTGCGGATGCGGATTACGAGGCGCTGGGCCGCACTCAGGTCGGCATCGTCGTCTCGGGAGCGACGCAATTCCTTGTTCAGGAAACCGGCGTGCCCGGCACTGCGACATCCTCGCTTTCCGAGGGGGACACGCTGCAGCGGGTTGTCAGCGGTGCGGAATATGCGGTGGCCTCGACAGTCCGTAGCGGCAATCTGGCCACGCTGACCTTCGAAACGGTGTCCGAAAACCAGCCCAAGGCGGCTTGGTTCGACGGGATGTCCCATGTCCTGCTGGAAATCTCCGATGGCTCCGGCGGCGTGTTGCGATTGCCTTTGATGCTGGTCCTGCCCGACGATCTGAATAGTACGTCGATCAGCGTGGTGTTGCCTTCCGATATCCTAGCCCATGACTGGGGCAGCAATGTTGTGGTGCATGGGCTTGCGCCTCTGGCCAGCCTTGTCGACGCGCCCGAAGTGCGGACCTATGACAAGGTCGGCTTCATCTACAAGGTCAAGCTTGCCTCTGCCGATGGCGACTTCACCGAAATTGCGAAGGCTGACGATCTGGAACAGGCCAGCCTGACCTTCGGGGCCGGCAAGGTCAGCGCGCGCGTGATCGACGTGGAGACCGCTTCGGGTGGCGATATCCTGACGCTGGTTCTAGACTCCAACGATCCGGCGATTCAGGCGGTGCTTGGGGCAGGCGACGCCACTGCCGTGGCGACGCTTCTGGACGGTCTGAGCGTCGTCAAGGGCACTGCGCCTGTCTTTGACGCCTCGGCCATCCGGCCGACGCTGGATGCGGCGCTGAGCGTGGACATGACCGCGCGCGCTGATCTTGTGGGCCTTGATCTCGGCCGCCTGAGAAGCACTGTGGAACTGCCCGCGTTTGCCCAGCTTGCGCTGGAGGGTGCGAACGGCATCGACGATCTGTTCACCCTGCTCAAGGGGGCCACGGATGCAGAACTGTCCGGCCTTTTCGCGGATGGCCCGAGCTTCAACTTCGATGCGCGTGCCACCGCCGTTTCGGAAGCGCTGGAGCGGCTCAACACGTTGACGCCCGCCGAACTGGTCGGCCATCTGCGCACCGGGATCGAGGCGCTGCTCAAGGGACAGGGCGCTGGCACCTCGGTGCTGAACGCCGATATCCCCTTCGTTGGTCAATCGCTGGACGAGTTGACAGGACTTTCGACGCTTCTGGAAAAGGTGCTGGACACACTGCCATCTACGAGTGATCTGGACCTGCAAGACTGGCTGGACGATGTCGCCGCCTCGGCCGATCTTCCGGCTGGGTTCCTGAAGCTCGCCTATCGCGAAAGTGCTGCCATCCCCGGGCGCTGGTTCGTGGATGTGAATGTCAATTTCGCCCGGATCTTTCGCGCGGAGAAGGACGTCGACATCACGCTTGGCGATTTTGGCGATTTGGGGCCGATCTCGGGCAGCGCGCTTGACGGGTTCCTGATGGGCCTGCGCGTCGACGGCGCGGCCCGGCTGAACCTTGATTTGCAGCTGGTGGGCAGCGGCCTGACGCCGGTGGAATTGCGCCTGCTCGACAGTTCCGGCCTGTCGGTCGGGGCTGGTCTGCGCTTGGCGCAGAAGCAGGTTGAAGAGATCAAACTGAGCGACGGCGCAAAGACCATGCTGGCCGCGCTGCAGGGTGGTGGCAATAGCTTCGATCCAAGCCTCATGCTGGCAGGCGGCACGATGTGGCTGTCCTCGGACGCGGGTGCGCAGACGCAGACCGTCACGCTAAAGCGTGGCACCAACCTGACCGCGACCACCTTCCGGACCGGCGATATCGTGACGACCGCCACGGGCGCTGCTTACTCTGCTACGGGCGCACAATTCGGGATCGTAACAGGCTGGGATCACACAACCGGCGTCCTGACCCTTTTCGCGCCGTCTGGCAGCATCACGGGCGGCACGATCAATGTCTTCGATGCAGATCGCAAACTGGCCAAGGTGAATTCCGCAACGGGCGCGGTCGATTCTTCGGGCAATTGGTTCGACATCATGTCGGCCTCTGCGCCACAGAACCAGGTTCAGCTGATCGAAACCTCGGTGGCGCAGACCGGGCTCGACATCACGCGCATCCTTGGCCCGGATGACCGGATCACAGTCTATGATGGCAGCACCCGCATCTGGACGGGCGATGTCACCGCCGCCGACATGACGCGCGACGTCGCCAATCCCAAAGATGTGGTCCTGACCGCCAGCACCGTTGCAGGTGGGTTCGGAGCCTCGGATGAGAATAGCAGCATCAGCTTCGACCGGGTCGTCAGTTTTGAGGACGGCACCAACGCCACCATGGGGGCGTTGGGGCAATTGGCCGGGCCGGAGGCAGAAAGTGTCACCATCACGGGCGTGCCCAAGTCTGCCCAGCAACCCGATCTGAGCACGCGGTATCAGATCACCTTTGACGGCGATCCGCTGACAAGCGCAGTGGGTGGCTATCTGCTCGATGATCAAGGACGCTGGTTCCGGGTGGACCGCTACGAAAGCGGCTCTGCATGGATCACCCCCGTGGGGCATGCGGCAGCCCCCGTGGCAGGCGGCGCGCTTCATACGCCGGTCTTTGATGTGGCTACGTCGCCGGCTCCGTCGACCGTCGACCTTGGCTTCAAAGGCAGCGTCCAGCGTGTGACTGTCACCGGCGCGCCGGTCGGCCCATGGCTCGAGACGCTGCGCCTGATCAAGAATGGTGCCGACTGGTTCGAGATCCGGGGTTTCGATCCGGTGGCGAACACCATCGATCTGATCCCGCTTAATGGCTCGGCAACGGTCAATACGGCCGAAACTCTCAAGGTTGCGGCAATCTCGGACCTGCTTGGCGGGCTTCGCGCTGCGCCCGAGATCTTGGCCGATCAGGCGGGTCTTTCTGTCGGTGTCTCGGCCGCGACCGCGCCGGTATCGCGTGCGCTAGACACCGATCATGTCATCCCGTCTGGCAGCACGTTCGATGTGCGCCTGGCAGATGATGCCGCGGCCTTCACCGCGGCGGATCTGAACAAGGTCTTCTTGGATGCGGACGGGCGGGCCTATCGCCTTGTCGCGATTGACGGCGACGGGTTGGGCGGCGAACTGGTTGCACAATGGGCCAAGTCTACGGGCAGCGCCCCGACCGACGTCCCCACGGGGCTTCTGCGCCCCATAGCGCTGGATGTGGCGCGCACCGAACCGACATCGGAGGGCGGGCTGGCGGCGCAGCGTGTCTTCTTTGCCGACAGCGGCGCGCCTTTGGGGGATTGGACAACACAGGTCGTCGCTGATGGCGAGGCCCTGCGCCTGAGCGATGGCACGAACGATTTCATCGTCTTGTCTGTCGATACGACAAACGGCTCTGCCGTTCTGCGCGCCGTGGATGGCCTGTCGACCGTGGCTTCGCCTTCGACGCTGAGCTTCGGGTCGGATACGGGCTATGCCCGCTTGCCGCTGTTTGCAGGCGACCTGACGGTAACGGCGGTCAAACCTGCAAAGCCACAGGTCTTTGCGACGGGCGACACCTCCGCGCTGACGGGTGATGGGCTGCGGGTGCTGGAGATCACCGCCGATCCGACCACGGGGGCGGTCAATTCGCTCGTGTCCTCGAACATCCTGACCCGGATCGCGGGCGGCAGCCTGCAGGGGTCGGCCGTCGGGGCGGGGACGGATACCGGCCTTCTGCTCGATGGCAATGCCGCACAGTTCCAGCCGACGCGCAGCAACGTCAGCTATCATGTGCTTGGCACCGCTGCGGATGTGGTCGGCGGGTCCGATTGGCTGCAGCTGACGCTGACTGTCGTGAATGACGATCCCACCGGAGATTGGGCGTTGGTCATGGTGGACAATACGCCCGACCCCGTGACGGAACCGCCGCTTACGGCCTACATATCCGGCGGCCAGACCTTCGATCTGACCCCGGCCCAGATCGACACCTTGCTTGCCGGGCTTGCGAGCGGTCTTGACTTACACCTTGTACGCGAGACCACCGGGGAAAGCGACCCGCGCGTTTCGGTTGCTGTCGACCTGTCCACGGTGGTGGCCAGCTTCACAACCCGCGGTATTACCACCGACGAACTGATCGAAACCACGGCGGGCCTGCGCTACCTCGTCGGCTCCGGGGACGAGATCGAGATCCTCAGCGTTCCCTTCGCGGACCTGTCTACGATCCTCACGGGCGACGCCACGGCCTTCACGATCACCGGGCTATCGAAGCGCGACCTGACCGCGCTTGCGGCTCCGACGAACGGCTTTGCGGCACCCACGGCCTTCTCGTCGAGCAATGTCAATCTTCTCACTCTGGAGGGTGAGCACACACTTGGCGCGGGCCTTGCGATCGAGGATGCGAAATCCGGCGCACGGGGTATCGTCCTTGACGCCGTGACCAGCGGGACCGGTCAAAACACGATCACCACTGTTCTGGTGCAGCGTCTCGGCGACGTTGGTTTTGCCACCACCGATGCCCTGCGCGCGGTGGCCGACGACATCCGCTATGTCGCGGACATGAGCGCCAGCTTCGGCGTCTTCCTGCCCGTGGTCGCGAGTGTCGGCTCGGGCACAGACGCGGTTGGCATCCTGTCGGGCCGTGCCGGGCTGGATGGGGCGAGTTTCTCGGCGCCCGAATTGCGCGTGCCGACGACGCTTGTCGAGTTCCTGCAGGAAAAATTCAACGATGCGCTCGACGCCCTGCCGTCCGCCAATCAGCTGGGTGATCTGTCGAAACTCTCCTACGCCGATGTGATCGGTGGGATCACGACCGCCATTGACGTGCTCTTTGGAGAAGACGGTCAGGCAGGTCTGATCGATCAGCCCATTCCCTTTGTCGGCAAATCCTTGGGCGAGCTTCTGGGGCTCGATGGTGTCCGGCAGCTGATTGCAGATCTGAAATCGTCGGGCGCACAGTCGCTCGACCGGATCGAGGTGGCGCTGACCGAGGCGCTTGTACCCTTTGGCGCCACGGTATCCGTGGCCTTCACGCCCGTGACCGAGGCGGGCCAGAGTGGCCCGACCAAGATGAAGGCTGCGATCTCGATCACCGGCATGACCCTGTCGGAGTCTGTCCGGATCGACGTGCATGACAGCGATCTCGAGGCGACGCTGGGTGTCGACCTGGGGCCGTTGAGCTTTGCCGGCGGTGCCGAGGCGACCGTCGCGGCAAACGCACAATTCGCCTTCGACCTGCTCTTCGGGATCGATCCGAATGCGCCGGTAACAAGCGAGCCCAATTTCCAGGTTCTGGTGGGCGATGGCAGCGGTTTCGGCGTCGAGCTGACGAAATTCGACCTCAAGCCGGTCGGTTCCAGCACCATCGATTTCGGCTTTGCCGAGGGCACGGTGAGCCTGGGCGAAACCGCCAAGATCTCGCTTGATGCGGGCACCATGTCGGTGCGCGACATCGACACGACCGGTGGCAGCGAGGATCTTGAGGCGCTGGTTGGAAAAACCCTGACGCAGGGCACGGCGCTCTTCCGAGTGCTGGCTTTCCAAAACGATGCCGAAACGGATAAAGGCACGCTCTTGCTCAAGCGCCTGTCGGGTGTGCCGAGCGTTGACGACACCAGCAATGCGCTGGTCGAGTATAAGGTCACCGACGCAAGTTTCGGCAACCGCATCCATAAAATTGGCAGCGATTTCGTCTTCGACCTGTGGGTCTCGGACGCGCCGAGCTACGTGGCAGATGGTAGCAGGGGCTTTGAGGGTTTCGGCAGCGGCGTCCTCAACAGCGCGCTGACGGCCGACAGTATCATCCGCATGTCCGACGGGACGTCCTTCTACCTTGAAGGGTCCAAGGTTCTGAAGAATCGCGCGGCCATCGGTGGCGGTCTTACGGTGCAATCCGCGCAATTGGACACGGACACCGGACAGGTGACCCTCACGATGAGCGACACGGTCAGCGGCGTTGTTGACGATGACGCAATCACCATCGCAGGCCGCGAAGCAAAGGTCGTGTCGTTCAATACCGATGCGCTGATCATCGAGTTCACCGGAACGGCCACGCCAGTGGCGCAAGGTTCCGCCATTCTACGCCTGTCGGACGGCTCGTCGATGAACCTGAAGGGGGCTGCGGTATTGGCCGCGGGGCTGACCGTTCAGGGCCTGGCCTTTGACGCGGGCAGCGGGCAGGCGGTGCTGGAGATCAGCGGCGACATTCCCGACGCCATCCAGACTGGCACCGGGGTGCGCATCGCCGGTTTGGATGCGGTCGTCACCGACCTTGACCGTGCCGCGAACAGACTGACCGTGACCTTCATCGGCGAGTTGCGCCCCGTGGCACAAGGCAGTGGCATCCGGATCGATCTGCCGCTGAATGCGGGCGTCACCCAAGGCACCAGCTTTACGACTCCCGATTTCGATGTGTCCGATGCGCGGCTTGTGCACGACAGCGACACGATCCGGCTGACTTTGGTCCAGACGGGCAATGCCCTTGGCACGGCCGCCCAGATCTCAGATAACAACACCGCCCTGCGTGGCCTTCGGCTGGGCCAGATCCTGACCGCCACGTCAGGCGGCACCACGATGCACATGCGCGTGCTGAAGGTCGATGTCGCCTCGGGGCAGGTCGATGTCCTGTGGCTGAAGGATGACGCGGTCACCCATGACGTTGCCTATAGCGGCGAGGCGCCGGAATTGTCCGTCATGCTTGACGGCGTGGATACAAGTGTCGGCGTCGCGCAGGTAACCGTCAGTGAAAAGGGCGTTACTTATCTGCTGGCCTCGAATGTCGCTGCGGATAAGCTGGACGAGATCGCCGATCAGGCCGCGGTTGATGACCGGTTGACGCTGAACGGTGTGCTCGTCGATGCCGAGGATATCGTCTTCTCCGTCTCCAAGCGGACGCTCTTGGTCAAATCCGCGGCCAACCCGATCGCGGCGGGCAACGCTTATGCGGTTACCGGAACGCCGCCTTCCCTTGCCGCTGGGACCGCGCTTCAGGGCGCTACACTGGAGCAGACCCCGCTGAGTTTTGCGCTGCGCGCTGTGGCACCGCCCGTGGAAGGGACAGCGGGCCGCGTCATGGCATCGGATTTTGCCGAGGGCGAAGTTCTGCGTCAGAACGGTGTGGATCTGAGCGTGTCGGGCGTCAGCGCGGCTGGCGAAATTACGCTGAACGACGCCATTCCCGATATCGACATGCCGGTTTTCGATGTGAAATCGGGCCGCTTCATCCAGATGCAGGCCGTGGATGGCAAGACGAACGTCTACCGCGCCACAAACCTTGCCAGCCATGCTGTCGGCGTGACGGGAACGGTCACGGCGGACGACTTCGATGCTGGCGATGTCCTGTTCCAGGACGGGGTCGAGGTGAGCGTTACCAGCGTTGACGAGACCAACGGCCAGATCACGCTCGACGGGGCGCTTGCCAATGACGCGGCACCGGTGCTGGTGGGCAAATCCGGGCGCTTTGTCATCCTCAAGTTGGTGGATGCGGAAAATCACGTCTACAGCCCCATCGCCGCCACCTATATCCCGGTCTCCTCGGCCACCGGGGTCGCGCCGCGTCTGTCGACCGTCTTCTCTGGCGCGGCTGTCTTCGCCAACCTGCCGCTCGAAATCTCGGGCGGGATAGGCGGCATTGACGTGCCGACGCTGCCGCCCCTGTCCCTCGGTTTTGATTTTGCCCTGCCGTCGCTGAATTTCGGTATTGGCGGCCTTTTGCCCGGTCTTCCCGGCCTGACGCTCCCGTCGCTGTCTGGCATCACGCTGCCCAGCCTGCCCGATTTCCCCAGCCTCTCCGCGCCGTCGCTGCCGTCCTTGCCGCCGCTGCCCGATCTGCCGGGGCTAGGTAGCTTCCCGTCCTTGCCCGATTTCAACTTCGAGCTGCCCGATCTGAATTTCACCAAGTTGTTCGGGAACCTCGACATCGGCTCGTCGCTGAGCGCGCTGATCGAGTTGATCGAGACCGTGACCGATGACGTGATCTCGCCCGAGGGGATATCGAACCGCATCCTGACCGCGCAGCTTCCGCTCTTGAACTTCTCGATTGACGAAGAGCTCGGGATCATTCCGGTCTTCCGCGTGATCAATTCGGCTGTCACCGGGCTTGATGACAACCTGCTGGAATTGCAGACGATCCTTGATCGTGAATTCGCCAAACTCGGGTTCGAGCCGGGCGATCTTAAAGACCCGAACGCCAAGCGTGTCACGGTGAAACGCGTCGATTTCGACGATCCGGACGGGGACGGTGAGCGTAACGACCTGGTGTTCGGCATCGACATCCGCAAGGGCGCGGATGTGGCGATCGACCAGAGCATCGACATCGCCTCGCTAGTGGGCGAGATCAACGGGATCGATCCGGCCCTGGCAGACACGCTCGACAAGCTCTTCGACCTTGAAGGGACGTTTGCTGGAAAGCTCTCTGTCGGGGCGACCCTGAAGCTCAATCTTGGCCTCGACCTGAGCGATGTGCGCGCTCCGCGCGCCTTTATCGGAGAGGACTCCGGGCTGGACTTCGATCTGGGGATCGAGACCGACCATGCCGAGATGACGGCGGCATTCGATGTCGGCGGCGTTGGTGTGTCTGTCTCCACCTCGTCGGATGCCGGGCTAAAGCTGGAGATGGTCGAGAAAGACAGAGAACCGACCGAACAAGATACAAGGAAATCCTTCCTCGGGCTGACATTCGGCAACAATGGGAACGAAGGTGAGCGCAAGCTCTACCTGTCGAACGACTCGGTTGAATCTGATATCAAACCGGCCGTGACATCAGATAAACGGTTGAATGTCATCGTGCCGATCGTTGGCACCGTGGACGCTGGGGAAACCCTCGGCTCGTTTGACGCCAAGATCGTCGATTTCAACATCTCGCTCGATCCCTCGGTGCTGATCGAAAAGAACGGATCCATCGATCCTGCAAATGATCTGTTCATTGCCAGTTACCTTGGTCGTCCGTCCGTCATCGCAGAGATCGATGTCGAACGAACCGAAACGGCCGGATCAGAAAGCGTGAACATCGAGATCGAGCCAGTCGATCCGCTAGTCGCGAATACATTTACGCTTGTGGGTGTATCGAGTGAAAAGATCGCCGTCGACAAGGTCTTGAAGCAGGGCTCCAAGCGTTACAAAGTTACGTCGATCGACAACGGTGTTATCACGGTAGTTCCGCAGGACGACGCACCCGACCTACAGACGCAACCGGTGACTTTCGGCCAGTTGCGTGGCGATGCCTTGCTGGCCTTGGGCTATAAGTTCGCGAAAGATTTCGGCTTCGATGCGGCCCTGCTGCAGACCCTGGCCAATATCGCGAACCAGGAATTGTCCTTTTCTACGCTGTTCCAGCGCCTGAAGGATTTGGTCGACGGGATCGATACCGCGCTGACCGGGTTCGACGTGCCCTTCGTCGGTGAAACGCTGGCCGAACTGATGGGGATCGACGATGATCTGGGTGATACGCTGGATGACATCAAGGGCATACTCGATGGCCTGATTGCCGATACAACCGGTGATGCCAAACAGGCCTCTGCCGCCACCCTGGTCGAGATGTTCTACGAACGTCTACTGAAGCGTCCTGTCGGCACGACCAGTCATGACGGCGTCACCTTCGATCCGCGCTTTGTCTTTGGCAAGGATTCCACCGGTACGACGGTCGCCAAGGAGTTGGTGGTTGATCTGGAGATCAGCATTTTCGAGCTGCTGCGTCTCTATGACGTCAAGATTCCTACCAGCTTCACCCGTACGCTGCGGCCCTCTGATTATCTGCCGCGCAACGAATTGAACGCGCTGCGGGCGCTTGGGGTCGATATCGACCTCGAGATGGATCCGATCACGCTCGAATTCGGCTTCGACGCCGGGTTGACGGGCTCTTTCGGGCTGTTGATCGGCGGCACAATCGCCTCTCCGGATATCGATACCACGCTCAAGCAGGGTTCGGGCGTCTATGTAGGCATGTCGACGCGGGCCCATGTGGACGAGGCCACGCTTTCGGCCGGGTTGACCTTTGTGCCCGGTGGCCGGATCTCGGCGGGGATCCAGTCCGCATCCTTTGCGATCGATGGCGATGGCGCGGTCGAGCGGAACGGCGCAGGCGGCTTCGACGATGCGTTCTCGGACATGGCGCGGATCACCTATGCCACGACAACCGATATTGGCGAGGACGGACACTTCCAGCTTGCCGCGTCCAGCTCCGGGCGTGCGGCGCTGATCCTGCCGGTCTATTTCCCTGTGGGGGCGGCGCTCACAGGCTCGGCGAGCGTTGTCGACACCGACTTCCTCTCGGATGAAGAAGATCGCTACGCGACCTATGTGTCCGACGCGGATGACGGCTTTGGCGAACTGTCCGACTGGATCAGCGACGACGGCGCGAAGTTCGGTCGCAACGCGATCTTCATCGGCTACGACCTGAACAGCGATCCGGGCGCGGGCCTCGACCTGATCGCCAAGGACCGGCTATACTATTACGTCCCGAACCCCATGCCACAGCTTGGGCTAGGAATGTTCATCCAAGATCCGCTGCTGCTCGTGGACGGGTTGCGCGGCATTCTGGATGCGCTGGACAAGACGATCCGGCAGGCACCGCTGTTCAAGATGGACCTGCCCTTCATCGGCGACAGCTTGCGCCGCGGGGCGTCTTTCGTCGGCTCGACTCTTGTTGATCCCGTCGATGACGCATTGGGCGATCTGCAAAACCTGATCCGCAGCGAGAAATCCAAGCGCGATGGCGAATTCACCACCGTCGACCTGCTGCAATACGCGCTATTCGACCTGTTCGAGACGATCGAAGACGCCACAGGTGGCCGGATCGATTTCGTTGCGGCCGACGGTTCGGCCATCGTTACTTATGACGATGTGGATGTGACGCTTTCGGAGAATTTCGACGATCTCCAGATCGGCATCCGTGCGATGGGTGATATCTTCGATCCGATCCGCGTCGATCTAGATGTCAGTGCCGCAGTGCCCGGTTTGCCACTGTCCTTCGGGTCGGACGCTACGATCGCCATGGGCATGTCCTATGACATGTATCTGGGCTTTGGTGTCAGTTTCATCGATGGCGAGCTTGATTTTTACATCGACACCGCCCGCGAGAACGAGCTTGTTCTTGAGGCTTATGCCGATCTGAACGACGATGCGTCCCTGCGTGCCTCGCTCGGGTTCCTCGATTTCAACGTGTCCAACATGCTCAAGGATGGCCACAAAGAGCTGTCCGCGGCCCTGACCGTTGATCTGAAGGATCCCAACGCGGGATCGAAAGGGCGGCTCGACGATGGGCGCCTGTCCCTGATGAAAGAATTGCGCGGCGTGAAATTCCGCGATGTGGTCGACGCGCAGTTCACTGCCCGCGCGCAGGTCAGCCTTGCGCTTGTGGGGTCTTTCGGCGGTTCAACGCAGTTCCCGCGGTTCCTGACCGATTTCCACTATTCGCAGGTCTTTGCCGACATCAACCTGACCACCGGGGTCAAGCAAAGCGCTTTTGGCGGAACGCCCAACGTGGTGCTGGCCGATATGCGGCTGGATCTGGGTTCGTTCATTTCGGAATTCGCGGGTCCGATCCTGAAAGAGGTGAAGAAGATCACCGGGCCGGTTAGCGAAGCCCTCGATCCGATTACCGATCCGTTGCCAGTCGTTTCGACCTTGATGGGTGGTCCGACCTCTCTGCTCAATCTTGTCGAACAGTTCGGCGGCGCCAAAACAGCCAAGTATGTCCTGTTCTTCAAGGTCGTCAAAGGCATCATCGACCTGATCAACGCCTTGCCCAACCCGGACGATGCGAATGGCGTGATGATCCGCTTCGGGGATTACCAGATTTCCGGTGGCAATCGCGACGCAAGGAAAGCGCAGAAATACGATTATGACGCCGTCAAGAAGGAAAGCGGCAACAAGCAGATCGACCCGATCTCGCAAGCTGGATCTGGCAAAAAGGCATCCGGAAACTCGGGCCTGCCGTCCTCGGATACCAGCAGCAAGAAGGCCTCGGCGAAATCCAAGGGCTTCCTGTCCAAGTCAAAAGCCCTCGACGGTCTTCGTTTCCCGATCCTCAATGATCCGGCAACAGCCATCGGCCTGTTCACGGGCGCAAGCAACGTGGACCTTGTCGTCTTCGACCTGCCCGAACTCTATGTCGAGGGGCGCGTCTCCACCGACATCTGGATCTGGGCGCCGTTCCTGTCGGCCACCTTCGCGGCAGGGATCTATGCCAAGGTCAACCTGAGCTTCGGCTTCGACAGCCGCGGGCTGAACCTCTTCCGCGACAGCGGCTGGAACAACCCCGAATACCTGTTCTTCGGTCTGCATGTTCGTGACTGGAACGATGACGGGTCCGAACGGATCGAGCTTCAGATCAAGTTCGACGTCACGGCCTCGGCTCAGATCGGTGGCGATTTCATCATCATGTCGGTCAAGGCCGGAATCGCGGGCGGCATCTTTGCCACCGTGAATTTCGACATGAACGATGTCGCCAGCCGCGAAGGAACCTATGACGGCAAGGTTTATATCGACGAACTGGCCTATATCATCCAGCGCGATCCGCTGGGCCTGTTCGACGTCAGCGCCGAGGTGCGGGCAAAGGTCTGGGCTTTCGTCGAGATCAAGCTGAAGCTTCTTTTCGTGACCGTCACGATCTTCTCAAAGAAGGCGACGCTGGTCGATGTGGTGTTGTGGAAGTTCGACTACCACAAGCACTTCCAGTTGCAGCCGCTGGGCTATGTCAACAACGGCACGCTTTATGTGCACACCTCCGACCGCGGGGACCGGATCACCATCCACGAAACCCAGGACGGTCGGGTCATGGTGGACAATGCTGGCAATCTGCAACGCTTCGACGACGTGGTGCAGGTTGTCATCAACGGAGGCGCTGGCAATGATGAGATCATCATCGCCGACACCTTCACCCGCAAGGCGACGGTGCGGGGCGGTGCCGGGCGTGACGTTCTGATTTCCTATGCCGATGCCGAGATCATCTTCGACGGCGGCTCGGGCAACGACCGGCTCGTGCAACTGGGCGACAGCCCGGTCACCTTCTTCGGCGGCTCGGGCGATGACGAGCTGATCGGTGGCCCTGGTGCCGACACGCTGTACGGTGGTGCGGGCAATGACATCATCTACGGTGACATCGCGGGCGCACTTTACGGAACCGAGGAAGACGACGGGTTCGGCGACGGCGACATGATCTATGGCGGCGCCGGTGACGACCTGATCTATGGTCAATACGGTGACGACACCATCTTCGGCGATGATGGCGATGATGTGCTCTTCGGTCAGGAGGGCGATGACCAGCTGAACGCGGGCGCCGGCCGTGACGAGCTGTACGGCGGCGTAGGCCGCGACCGCCTGATGGGTGTCTCCGGCATCAACCTGCTGGTAGGCGGAAAAGACAATGATGTGATCATCGGCGGCACGGGGGCTGACACGATCCGCTGGGTCGTGGGCGACGGAACCGATTACATCGACGGTGGAGCGGGCAGCTCTGACGTTCTCGACTTGTATGCAGCGGAGTTCGGCGGCGGCGCGGTCGCCAAGGACAATATCGAGATCCTGAGCGGCCAAGACGGCGCGACCATCGTGAACTGGCGCGATGCGATCCTTGAGTCCCTGACCGCCGTCAATGTCGAAACCATCGACGCCAAGACCGGGCTTCTGGAAGATGCCGTGATCGTGCGTCGGGCCGACCCGGGCGTTCACGCCTCGCGGATCATCCTTCAGCTGGGCAGCATCTCGCCCAATGCACCGGGCGATCGCGCCACCGATCTGGTCCGTATCCTTGGCACCGACGACCCCGACCTGCGGGATCTGGTGACATCGACCGCGGTCAGCGCGGATGAATCCACCTATCGCACGCATGTCGTGGATCCACAGGATGATCGGACCTTCTTGCAGGCGATAACCCTGCGCGACACGGCCCGCGGTCCCGGTGAAGAGGATACCGTGCGCCTTGAGATGGGCGATGGCAACGACACGGTCGATCTGACGGGTCAGCAGATCCTGCAGGGCAGCGGCGGCGGCCTAGTGCGCTCGATCGATCTGGGCGCGGGCGACGACCTGTTCCTTGGCTCTGCGTTGGACGAGATCATCTCGCTTGGGGATGGCGATGACACGGTTGATTCGGGCCGCGGCAACGACATCATCATCGATGGTGGCGGGCGTGATACCTATGTCTACGATGCCGCCGAACAGGGCGGTGACAACAACGCCGTCACCTTCAGCGTCGATGGCCATGAGATCCGCATCGAACAGGGCGGCACCACCCAGGTCGAGCATCTCTGGGATATCGAGGTTCTGCGCCTCTCTGGTACGGATGCGGATGATACTTTCGACCTGCGCGGAACCAGCCAGCGGCTTGAGCTGGACGGTCGCGACGGATCGGATGTCTATCTGTCCTATTCCACAGCAGGCGTCACCCGCTTCGGGGTCGAGGAGTATTCGTCGAACACCGTGACCTTGTCAGAGCACGGCACCTTCAGCGATGGCGATATGCTTGTCGGGCTGGAGACCGCGCGCGTGCTGGTCGGGTCGGCCAATGGCGAATTCGTGGACCTCGTAGAGAACAGCACCGTTCTGCGCGGCGTCAAATCCGGTGTCATCGCCACGCTCGCCAGCTATAGCGCGCAGACTGGCGAGCTGTTGCTCAAGGATCTGTCGGGCGTGCCTGAACAGGGCGAAGCATTCGAGGTTGTGGGCCGCGCGGCGCTGGATGGCGCGCAGGTCTCGGCCTCGGTCGCGGGGGTTGCCGGTCTGGTGACCATCGAGATCGGCGAAGGCCAGACTCTGACCGGCGATCCGGTCAGTCAGACACTTCGACGCAAGGTGACCGATCAGAACGGGAACACCACATACGAACGCATCGGCACCGTTGATAGCTGGAACAGCACCACCAAGCGGCTTGAGCTGCAGTTGGAAAACGGGGTGGTCATCTCCAGTGCAGATTCGCTTTGGCTGGGCAGCGCCGATTCTTCGAGCCTAAGCAGCAGCACCGGCCTTCAGGCCCTTGAAAGCTTTACGCTTCCCGTTGCCGATGACGGTGCGCTTCTGACCATCGACGAGGAACGCTCGCCCGCGATCACTGCTGGGACGATTGCCAGTGCCTCGGGCACCTTGCGGCTGGAAAGCACCGATGCCGCCAATGGCACCGATATCGCAACGGGCGATGCGATCATTCGCGGTGGTACGGTCATTGGCCATGTCACGTCATGGTCGCAGGCTAGCCGCGCGCTGACCGTGGATCTTGGGTCCGAAAGGGTGGACGCTGGCGATGCGCTTTCCATCCGCGTGACGGCACCCGATAACACGACGCAAGATCTTGATATCACTTTCGACCTGCTGAGCGCGGGCACTGGCGATGCGGTCCAGTTGGCTGTCACTGACATCACCACCGGGGTGAATTTCGCGGTCGAAACGGTACTTATGCGAGATGGTCAGGTTGTCGGAAAGGTCACCGGCTGGAATGCGGACGACCGAAGCCTGACGGTCGATACTGGCAGCGTCCAGCTTGGCGCGGGTGAGGCTCTGAAACTGCGCACCAGCAGCGGCACCGAGATCGCGTTGAACTATACCCTGCTGGGCGTCGCGTCTGGCGAGGGTGTGATCCTGTCGATCAATTCCGATGTTCTGGATGATTTCGTGGCCGAAGCGATCCTGCGGCGCGAGAACACCGATACCTACGAAAAAGTCGGCGTGATCACCGCTTGGGACAATGTCACGAAAACCCTGACCGTCGAGATGGACGAGGGGCTGACCCTGAACGCCGATGACACGCTGCGGATGGGGGTTGGCGATGATACTGCCATTGTGACCAGCGCCACGGGCCTGACCGGCATGGGCGGTTTTGCGATCGAGGCGGTCTTGGGCGGCAGTGCGCGGATCGCGCAGTCCGGCTATGCGGCAGGGCAGGCGCCGACAGTGGGCGGTGTCGCCTACCAGATCGCAGGCGGCGCGACCGAGGCCATCGGCACGACCGAGGCCGTGGATGGCACAAGCTTGACCGTGAAGGTCGATGACGACAAGACATTGCTCCGCGGTGCCGATCTGCAGGCCACCGTTGTGCCGCACGCCGTCCTACGGCTGGGCAGCGTCGATACCGCGCTGTCCTCTGTCAGCGCGCGGCTGATCAGCGGTACCATGCAGGCGGGTGACAATACCTTCAGCCTGAATGATGGGGATACGCAGGTCACGCTCAACATCCGTAACCCCGAGTTCTTCACCACCGCACCGCGGGTGACGCTGGAGAAATGGGAGACCGATGGCGAGCTTCCGGCGATCTCCCTCGGGGCGCTCCTGACCGAGGACCAATCGGGCGGGCTTTACCGGATCGACGCCTTCGACGACGAGACCGTGACCATCGCCCTGCTGGAAGGGCGCTGGATTACCAGCGCGGGGACCGATGCGCTGGACAGCCTTAAAAGCGAGTTCCGCAGCCCCGAGCGGGCGCTGGCCACCCATACGCTCGGTCTGTCGGCTTTCGCCGGAACCAAGACCCCGACCTTGCCAAATGCCGGCGAAGTCTGGACCGTGGTCAATTCCGAGGTGGATGCGATCCTCTATATCACGGACGTCGACAGCGGTTCGGGAACGGTCAGCTTCGAGATGCTGTCGGGTCGCCTCGGCACGGGCTTCCTTGATGAAGAACTGAACTACGAGGTGGACAATGTCCCCGTTGCAGCCGAGATCAACAATTTCGGTATCGCAAAGGCGGGTACATCGGACGTCACGGCGGTGTTGCGCATCGGCAGCACGGCGATCACGCCTGCCAGCCCGGCCAGCGTGATCCGGTTCGATACCGAGGGGCTTGCCTCGACCGACAACGTCATCTTGCAAAACGGCGAGAGCGTCATCCTTGTCACTGGGCCGAACGAAGGTCTGCTGCTGAAAGGACGCGCGCAGATCGGCGCAGATTACACCCTGTGGGGCAGCGAGGAGACTTTCACGCTGCAAGCGCGGCGCACGGCTCTCGATCCCGTTCAGGTTCAGGCAAAGAGTTTCGTTCTGCCGTACAAGCCAGTTGTGGATGATCAGGGCAATCAACCCGTCGCGCCGCAGCCGGGCGCCTTGCTTGAACTGACGCGGACCGACGGGCCTGCCGCACTTCTTCTTGTTGAGGGTGTTCAGGGTGAATCCATCGTGGGACGCATCCTTGACGGGGCGATCCCCTACGAGGTCGACCCAAGCCTGCCGCCCATTCCGGGCGGCTACCCCGAGGGGGTTGTCGGCCTTAAGCCTGCCGGCGGAACCACACTGACCTATCGCCTGGCCGTTGATGCGAGCGGCCTTGCCGCCAGCCCCGGCACGGGCATTGACGTCGATACCGATGTCGGTAGCCCGGTCGATGGCTACTGGGTTGCGCGCGATGAATTGGGCAATGTGCTGGCTGTGCTGCGCAAGACGGGCACCACCGTTACGCTCCTGCACGGGCGTGCAACGGACGGCGCCGAACTAAACCGCCTTGGCGATACGTCTGGCACAATATGGACCTTGCGCGCGCCTGATCGTGTCGCGACGCTGGACGGGGGCAAATCGCCCCATATGCAGCGTGATTTCACCTACACGGTCGAGGTCGAGGGCGACATGGATGCGGTCGATGCCGCAGGCCAAGGCTTGCGCGACCGTCTTGCCGAAAGTGGAAGCGCCACGCTTTATGCCGTGGGGCCGGACGGCAAACCGCAGGCCGTGACCGTGACCGCGGTCAACCTTACGCTGGGGCTGATCGATATCTCCGGGCCTGCGTCGCTGTTGCGGGCAGGGGTTGCGCTTTACGATGCCGGGCAAGGCGAGGCCTTCGAGACGGATGTCGCTCTGAATCTGCGCGACACGGTGCGCCCTGCCTTGCGGCTTGAGCGCGAGGTCGATGCCGAGGGCGCCCAAAACGGCGCGCGCCGCTTCGCTTATATCGAGGCGGCGCCGCTCGAAGGGTCCGCACGCGCGCGGGTCTTCGACGTGCTTGCCACGGCGACATCGGATCGGCCGGTGGAATTGTATGACAGCCTTGGCAACGCCGTCCTGATCCGCGGCGCCAACGAGACTGCCGGTACGGTGACCTTCCAGTTCGCCATCGCCGACATCAACCAGACCGGCGCGCAGCGCGCGCGTCTTGCCTTCGGTGACATGGCGCTCTACGCGACGCCCACGGCAAACGCCAAGACGGATCGACCGGTGCTACGCCTTGTGGGGCAGGTCGAAGGAACCGCACAAGCGCTGACCATGAGCGCGTCGCGCGTGGCTGACGCCGCGACGACGACGGATCTTGCACCGGATGTGACGCTTGGCGGGCTGGGCCAGCCGCTCTTTGAAGGGCTGCAAGTTGCGCAGCTGTCGAACTCGACAATCGCCAAAGTCTATCAGGTCACCGGACGCGATCTTGACACGTCCGAGCTGAACCTGTCGATCGGTGACAGCGGCGCGGCCTCGACCACGGAATTGACCCTTGACGCCGCCTTGGCTCAGGAAGTGGCGGTCGAAAGCGTGGTGGTGAACCTCGATACGGCCATCATCCGCTTGCCTGCGGGCTTTGACGGCACCTTTATCGAAGGCCAGCCGGTTTATTCGATGGTCTGGAACGGCACGGCTTGGGTCCAGTCCAAGATCGGGACCGTCAAGGTGTTCAAGGCTGGGGCCGGTGAACTGCATGTCACGCTCGATCACGCCAACAGCACGCAATATGTCGCCTTCGGTGATCGGATCTGGTCGGAATACGTGGCCATGGGCGCCGAGGCCCATCGCGGCACGGTGGTCAATGCCCAACCCGATGACCTGAAGCTTGTGAACAAGCAGATCGTCTGGTCTGGCGTGGAGAAGGGAGATGTCGAAAATCTCGTGGCCAATGCCGAAGACGGCCTCATATCCGAGGATGGCCGGACCCTGTTCGAGATTGGCTATTTTGGGCCAGCGCGAGACACGTTTGGAAATGTCCTGCCCGGAGACACATACGACCTGGTGTTCAACCGCGTGCGCGTGCCCTTCCAGCCCTTCAATCCCAGCCAGGAGCTGTCGCTGCTATCGCGCGATGACGATACATTCAGCAACGAACTGGACAGAGTTGTGGTGGGCAATGGGGCGCTTGACGTGTCCTTTGGCCCCGCAGGCTGGCAGGTGCGGATCACCCAAAGCAGCGTAGAGGACTTCGAGGCAGCGATCGCGGATTACCTTGAATCGGGCGATGAGATTGACCCCGATCTCTTCAAGACCATGGTCGATCACCCTGACCGCGACGGGCTCTACATCTCGTCGCTGCCCAAGGCGCCGGGTCAGCGCGGGCTGGACAGTGGCCGGGTCATCGGCTGGGATCCGGCTGGGCGGATCATAACGCTCGAGGTCGTCGAAAGCGACCGGGCAGAGGCGAACCTTGCCGATAACCTGAACGGGGCCTTCTACCTGCGCGAAGCGCCGGTGTTCCGCCTTGATGACAAGCTGCTCTACGATCCGGCTGTCATCACGGGCGCCGACCGCGATCCCTTTGACGTCGTGCGGACCGGCAACCGGATCAGCGTCACTATCCCCAGGTTCCAGGCCGAGGCGAACTGGCCGCTCGATGCCGATTACACCAACATCTACCTGCTGGATAAGGACAGCGACGAGTTGGTGGCGACGGCACGGATCGACCGGCAGGCGACACAGGATGGTTTCAACGCGGCTGCTGCCGATGCCCCTACGCTGATGGTCTATGCCGATGCGGTGAATGGTGCCTATGGTTGGAGCAGCTTCGACAGCGCTCAGCACAAGATCGTGCTGGCCGAACCCTTCGACCAGATCGCCCGGATCAATAGCGTGTCTGAGGTCAGCACCGATGAGGAAACCGGGGTGCGCAGCGTCGAGGTGAAACTGCACGCGGATGCCCCTGTCCATATCGAGTACAGCCCCGCCGATGGCACGCCGCGCTTCGCGCAGGTGATCGCGATGAGCGGCGGCACGCCCGCAAGCGATGTGATCTTCGGCAAGGTACAGAAAGTGTCGGGCGACGCTGCTACCGGTTACACGCTGACCGTGGCGCTTGGTCAGGCTGCCGATGAGCCGGGCACGGGACAGGTCCGTCTTGCGACCGCCGACCGGATCGGGGCCTTCAAGCTTGCGCCGGAGCTGGTTGCAGAGGCCGAGCAGCATTACACCGCCCGCGTCAACCTTGCCGAGCTTGAATGGGAAGTAGACCGTATCACCCAGACGCTGCAACTGGGTAGCAGCCATGGCCTGTCGCTGGGCGATACCCTGACGGCCAATGGTGTCATCGGCGTTGTCACCGGGGTCAGCGGGGCCGATGTGACGGTCGAGCTGCGCCGCACGGCGAATGTGCTTGAGGGTGTCGAGGCACTCAAGATCGGGCGTGCCGATGATTTCGTCGGACAGAACGATTGGGACGTGATCGACAACAGCCTTGTGCAGATCTATGAGCCGGTCGCGAATGCCGATGGTTGGCCATCTGACAACCGCCAGACCGACGATTGGTCGGTCGAGGTAGGCTCAAACCTGACACGCGATGTCTATGCGCTTGAGCTGCGCTATACACCGCATTCGCCTCTGGTCGGCACGACAGTGGCCGGGCAGAGCGTGACCGGGATTACCTTCGATTATGCAACGACCCCGGCCCAGCCGACCGCCATTCTGACGCTGGCGGCGGCCCCGACAGGGCTGGCAAATGGCGATACGGTCAGCATCGGCGGCCGAATGGTGGCGGTGACCGCAGTGGACGGCGCGAAAATCACCGTCTCGGCCAATGATCTGGATCCCTCTGAGGCGAGCGTGCTGGCCAAGCTTGCGGCGAACCCGCTGGCCGAACTTTCGCCGATGGAGACCCTGATCAACGAGGGCATCGTGATGCCCTTGCGGCCGATCGTGAACGATCGTCTGGAATTCAACGGCGGCACCATCGCGGATCGCGTGGTGATGCCGGATCAGGCCACCGTCCTCGACATTCAGGATCTGAGCACCGCCAAAGACGGCTATCGCTTCCGCGTCTTTGTAGAGGTGACATGGCAGGATCTGCAGGATCCGGCCTTCCTGACGGGGCAGTCGGTCACGACCGGGGCGAGTACCGCGCTGCAGATCGTGACGGCGCGCGAGACCGAGGTCGAGGACACGCTTAAGGCGCAGACCTTGACCGTGGCCGCCAGCGAGACGATCGAAGTTGGCGATGAGATCGTGCTTGCAGGCAACCTGCGAGCTGTCGTGGCCGCTGTCACGCCTGAGGCAGGACAGAAGAAGGTCAAGGTTGTCCTGCCGACAGCTGGCGAGTTCGCAGCCGGCACAGTTACCCGTGAAAGCCGCGATGGCACGGTCACACATGACATCGCGGTGTCGCCCGTCACATCGCCCGCAGCCATTGGCGCGCTGCCCTATGACGTCTTTGTCGCCCTGCGCTCTTACGGGCTGCAAGGGGCCTCGCCCAAGCAGTTCTTTGCCGATCAGGGCTTCACGCTAGAAATGAATGGCAGCACGGTTGCCGAGGGTCGCGTCACGGATTGGAATGCGGATCTTCAGCAGATCACCCTTGCGGGCCTGACATCCGGGGGCAAGGGCGTCACGGCGCTAGATGGATCGCTTCGGGATCTCGTGACCAATGGCGCAACGCTGATCAGCGAGATCGACGCCACCGGCGGCGTGATCGTGGGCGAGCGAGTGCTGGTTGAGTTGGATGGTGACGGGTCGGATACGGTCAAGATCGGCAGCGCGCTGCGCTTTGCGACCGGCGATGTCGAAATCGGGCGCGTGCTTGCCAAGGTCGGCAACCTCTACGAGGTGCTGATAAACGCCGAAGCGCTGAAGGCAGGGACCGCGCTGGTGGAAGGGGCGACCGTCCTTTGGACCAGCACCGCGCATAGCGGCAGCCAGAGCGGCACAGTCAAGACGCTGCGCGTGGATGCGGTGGTTTCGGCTGTCCTGCATGTGCCGGGTGCCACAAATGTGGTAGCCGACAAGAACCGAGCCGAGATTTCGCCTGAACAGGGCGACCGTGTCGTGATCGACGCTGTTCATGTCGGCGAAGTGATCGGGTTCGATCCCGAAAAGGCGCTTCTGTCCTTCGCGATCTTTGCCGAACACCTGTCCAAGGTGGATCTGAGCAAACAGATCACCGTCGAATCCGCTTCGGGCGTTGCGCGAACGGATGCTAGCGGAAAGACGGCGTTCGACATCGCCGAGCTGCGGCTGGGCTCTGTCCGCTATGACGGAGTGGGCACCATCGCAAGCGCGGGCTCTTCGGACACGACACTGACGCTCGAGGGGCTGGCCCTTGGCTTTGACGGAGGCACGGGTTCCGGCAAGCTGGCGGTCCTGACAAACATGGACATGCGGTCCTCGTCCATCCTGTCAGGCTACACTGGCGTCGATTTCCGCAACCGCGACCGAATCGTGCTGGGGGTCAACCAGCTGCCTGCGGATGATGTGAGCTGGCAAGACCAGCGCGCCTTCGCGCTGACCGACCTGTCGCAGGACAGCTACCTGTTTGACATGACCCGCACCCAGATCGCGGTTGCTGTTGATGGGGGTCTCTCCTTCCGTTTGGAAGGGGGAGAGCTGCGCGCCTCGACCGTCAAATCCGCTCCGCGCTTCCTGAACTATTTCGGCGCGGACGAGGTGTTCATTCATGGCACGAACGCGGCCGACACTTTCACCTTCGACAACACCAGCGCGCTAACCTATGCCTTCGGCCACGGCGGCAAGGACAGTTTCAACATCGGCTCGGTGATCGAAGTCCGGCAGGCCCCGAACCCGGATGGTGAAGGCACCGTTTCGGTCGTCGAAACCACCGCGGGCACGTCCACCGACACGCGGCTATTCGGCGGCGGCGGCAATGACTATTTCCAAGTGTTCCGCAACAAGGGCGAAACCTGGCTTTACGGGGACGCGGGCGACGATACCTTCTTCGTGAAGGCCACGCTGGGGATTACCAACCTGGGGTCGGGCAAGGGCAAGAACAAGGTCGGCTTCAACCGCAACGCCCCGCTGCATATCGATGGTGGTTCGGGCTTCAACACCTTCATTCTTGAAGGGACCGAGATCAACGATCAGTTCGTGGTCTATGTCGATGACGATGGCGTTCAGCAGATAAAGGGTGCTGGCGTCGATATGGGCTCAATCCAGAATGTCCAGAACATCCAGATCAACGCGATCGACGGGGATGACACGATCTACATCTATGGTGTCAACGCCGAGACGCGATTGACGGTGAACGCGGGCCGCGGCAACGACACAATCCAGATCGGTGGTCCGGCGCTTCTGTTCAACCCGGACAGCCAGAGCATCGATCTCGACACCACTGCGCCCACGGCGCTGGTGCCGACTGTGGTCTACGAAGAGGTCGAGGAGTTCGTGCCGGGCTTCACCCGGGTCGAGCGGATCGCCAACCCCGACGGCACGGAAACCGTGCGCCAGATCGCCGTTCCAGGCTATACGCGGATCAAGAAGATCGCGACCGTGGCCATGGTGCCTGTTTCCAGCACCACCCAGAGCGAGCGCAAGCGCGTGCCGCCCGACACCGCCCGCATCGCGGCGCAATATGATCTGAGCGCGTTCGACAATTTGGTGACGATCGATGGCTCTGCCGGCGCGGACGTGGTCGATGTCAAGCTTTACGGGAACACCGATGGCGACCGGGCGAACGGCGAATTCGGCGTGACCACCGCTCGCGAAATCCAGGCCCGCGCCCTCAAGGCGATCTACGGGCAATCCTATGTCCCCTCCGAGGACGAACTGATCCCCGTCGACAGCCCCGACAACGAGACGTTCGGCTGGCTGACGGGCTTCGGCGGCAATTCGCAGGGTATCGTGCTCGACAACAACGAGCTTGTTCGTATCCAGCTGGGCAATGCGTCCAACAACATGATCCTGTCGGGTGTGGACCGCGATATCGAGTATGTCGTGCTGTCCATGGGGGGAGGCGACGACACCGTGCGCGTCGGCGCCATGTCCGAGATCGTTGACCGGATCTCGATGCTGAAGACCAACCTGGCTGACTATTCGGTCGAGGTGCAAGACTGGTTCATCGACGAGATCGCCGAGGCCGACCGCGACAAGGTGCTCAAGCAGGCGGCCTATGACGAGGTCGAGGCCACCGCCGCTGCGCTTGAGGCGTGGTATGCGGGCCTTGACGTCAGTGGGATCGATACCGCGCTTCTGGCCACCGATCTTGCCGAACAGCAGCGCCTTAACGGCAAGTTCATCGCCGATCTGGACCCGGCCCTGCGCGACTGGTTCACGGGTTACGAAAGCGTTCTGGCCCGGATCAACGCCACGGCGCAGGATCTGTATTCGCAGGCCCTCGTGGATGCCAAGGATCTGGACATCGACGAGACTCGCTCGGCAGAGCAGATCATCACGGACCTGGACGCCTGGTTTGCCGCGATCAACTTCAGGGAGTTCGCGGACAATCTGCCAGCCCTTCAGGCCAAGTGGGAACGCGCGAACCCTCGTCACGCGGGCACCGTGGGTTCAATCGAGAACATCCTGTCGCGGGCGCTGATCATCGGCGGCACAGGCCGCGATACGATCTCGATCTACGACACCGCGCGCGCCGAGGCCGTTCTGGCGCAGGTCGATGTCTTCTCGGCCAAGCCGTTCCAGCCTGCCGACCCCTCGGTGGCGACGTCCGCACAGATCGCGGCCGACCCGCTGCAGCAGCGCATCGACTTTACCCGAATTCGCTTTGCAGCCCGTGATGGCGGGCCGGGCCCGGATGGCTCGGTCGCGTTGAACAGCTTTGAGAACAGCTATGTCTATCTCGGCGCCGCCAACGACAAGGTCGAAGTGAAGGCCGCACTGCAACCCATCGGGATCTATACCGGCGGCGGCGATGACGACATCTTCATCGGCTCCACGCCGGATGATGCGCTGACCTCGACCCTTGACGGGATCGACACCATCGTGACCATCGACGGCGGCCTTGGCTCCACGCGCCTTGTGGTCAGCCGCGGGGGCGATACCGATGACACCGGCACCGTCTCCATCGGTGAGGGCGAGGTCATACTGCAGCACTTCGCGGGCAACGACCGCGCGCAGCCGCCCATCGTCTCGGCAGTGGCCTATCAGACGCTGGTCGACCCCACCTTCAACGACTTTGCCGCCGTCCTGATCGCGGGCAGCTACAAGTCTGACAAGGACAATGGCTTTGACCGGGGTGTCACCGTCTACACTGGTGACGGCGACGACAAGTCTGTTCAGATCAAGTCGATCCGCCCCGAGGCGCCGACGCGCATCTACCTTGGCAAGGGCGATGACATTGCCTCGGTCCTGCCCACGCTCGATGAGCACGGCAACAACATCGGTCTGAGGCAGCTGAGTGATCCCAGCAAGGATCCGCATGACAAGCTTGAGGTCTTCGGCGGCGACGGCAATGACCGGATCGATCTTTCCAAGGCACTGGTCAACGTGCGGGCCTTTGGCGGTGCCGGCAATGACCGCCTGATCGGCTCGACCGGGTTCGACATCCTGATCGGTGGCGATGGCGATGACTGGATCGAAGGCTATGGCTCGACCCTGCTGGGCGACCCGGCCGACGACAGCCTGTGGGGGCAGCAGATCGAGATTCTGGTGGGCGACCACCTGGGCCGCTATTTCGAGCAGCCGGGAACCGGTTCGGATGTCATCCGCTTCCAGCTGCCGGGCTTCATCGACGTCAACAGCCAGGATTTCGACGCGCGCTGGATGGAACGCGGTGGCCTCTACCTGTTCGACCGCACCGACAACGCGGGCCAGTTCCGTGACCTGACCGAGGCGTTGAATGGTGACGGTATTCTGCGCGAGAAATTCCGCGGCGCAGACCCGAGGGCTGAATGGAACAGCCTTGTCTCCCCGTCCGAGACGCTCGGGACTGGCGGCAACGACCTGATCTTCTCGGGTGTGGCCCTGCCCAGCGGACTTGGCATGAGCATGCAGGCAAATGCCGCTACACGGACCGGAACCAACGTGATCTTCGGTGGTGCTGGCCGCGACCGTATCTTCGCGGGCGACACCCACGCGGCGCATCGCTTTGGCCATGTGATCGTGGGCGACGAGGCGCGCCTTGTCCTGCGCGACGACAGCGGCGATCCCATCTTCAAGCTGCGCGATATCGCAGCCGCGATTCTGCCGCAGAACAACCCGCGCGGCGATGACTGGATCGTCTTCGGCGCTGGCCCGGCACAGGTTCTATCGGGACGCGGGCATGACGCGATCTTCGGTGGCGTGAATGCCGATGGCAGCAATGCCGCCAGCACCGCACAGGTCAATATCGTCTCCAGCATGGGCGAGATCCAGTTCGAGGATGGCACCACGACGCTTGGGTTAATGAAATCCCTCGAGGATCAGCCGGACGGGGACGACACGGTCCTGATGGGCGAAAATGACGTGCGCTGGATCGGCGGCGGCGGCAATGATCGGATCTGGGTGGGCTATGAAACCGACCTGACCGAAGCCGCGCGCTTCTCGGTTTGGAAGAATTACGGCGGCACCTCCGACACAGGCCGGATGGTCGAGAACGCACCGTTGCGCGACATCCTCGGCCAGAACCCGGCAAGCTTCAGCCTGACCACCGTGCAACCCTACCAGCGCTCGGCCGATGTCCAGTCGCCCGAGGCCGACAGCCAGTTCCAGGATGCCTATCTGCTGGATGGCACCACGCGTGCGGATAAGGCGATCGGGCCAGACAGCTGGACATGGATCCCCTCGACGATCCAGATCATCGACACATCCACCACCCGCCGGACGCAGACTGTGACGCTTCTGTCCGATTACGCGCAGATCGAGCGGACGATGCTGAACCGCCCGGGTGGGGTGAAGGACGGCTACGATTACGAGGCGGCGGATATCGAGCTATTCACCGATACCCAGCAGCTTGTCGTCGAAGTGGCGGAATCGATCACCCCTTCGGTGAATTTCGACGCTACTTACGAAAACTTGCCGGATATGCCGCTGTCCCTGCAATCGTGGAACCGCGGCGATGGCGGGCATGACCAGATCACGGTCGGCTCTGCCCGCGGCCAGATCATCGCGGGCGAGGGTAATGATAAGATCACAAGCGGTGAGAACCGTGCATCGACCGACGACACCCCCGATCCTAGCAGCGATCTGGTCGTCGCAGGCGATGCCGCACAGGTGCACCGGTTTGCCGCCGATGACAGCCGCTATGACACAAGGTCCGATTTCCCGCGCCTGATCCGCGTGTCCACCAGCACCGAATTGACCAAGGTCGACGTTCAGGGGACCGAGGAAAGCCAGGCCTATCGCGGCGGCGATGACGTGATGGACCTTGGCACCGGCCATCACGTCGTCCTGGGCGGTCTGGGACGCGACACGATCAGCGTGGCGACCACCGAAGCGGGCCTTGACCAGATCGTCGCGGGCGACGGGGCTACGATGCTCTTCGATCCGCGGCTTGATTACGGCCCGCCGCGTGCGGTGCTCTATTTCGAAACGATGGAGCGCAACAGCGCGCTACTTTCGAAAGAACTGCGCGGGGCGGACGACAATAATGACACGATCACCATCGGAAATGGCGACGTGCTGGCGGCCGGCGGGCTTGGCAATGATATCCTGACCCTCGGCAAGGGTCGGCAGTTCATCGCGGGCGATTCCGCCAGCTTCCTAACCGCACAATACAATGTCATCACGCCCGCCAAGAAGGACGTCCCCGAGGTCGGACGTCAGGAGATGATCTTTGAAGACCTGATGCCGGGCGTGGTCGGCGGTGATGATGTTATCACCTCGGCGGCCACCCAAGTCGTCTTCATCGGCGGCGGTGGTCATGACACGGCGACGCTGCAGCAGGGTATGAGCGTCGATGAAGAAGGCCATGCCTTCGCGATTGGCGGTCGCGGACAGTTCGTCTTCGAGCTTGATCTGCCTGGCAAAGACGGCTTCCGCAACGATGACCGCACGATACCGGGCATGTTCAACGTGCTGACGTTGAAGGATATGCAGACCTTCGACACCCAGCCGCTGCCCAAGTTCAACACCGCCGATCCGTTGACGGATCCAGTTACGGTCACGACCAACGACACGGTCATCGACCCGGCGTCCGGCAAGACCTACACCTACGTTCCGAACGAATCCAAGACTGTCGCGGATTGGTCCGAAGCGGAGTTCTCCAATCCGGCGCTCTGGTTCTCTCCGACCTTGGCGAGCCAAGAAGAAAAGAACCTGACCGGGGGCAATGACACGATCCACATGTCCTATGGTCGCCTTGTGGCCATGGGCGGGGGTGGCGCCGACACACTGACCGGGCTTGGCAGCGACAACGCGGGCAATGGCGGCACAGCCAGCGCGATTTTCGCAGGGGATTCGGCATACCTGTCGCTGACCTCGGACCCCGATGAGTTGAAGGTGCAGATCTTTGAAAGCCGGCGTGGCCCGGACGGGGATCTGAACCTGACGGGCACGCGGGGCAGTGCAAACTACGGCAAGGACGTCATTGATCTTGGCGGTGGGCATCTTCTGGCCATCGGTGGCGAGGGTGACGATACCATCACGAACGGCAACGGTCGCGCCATCGTGCTGGGCGATCATGGCCAGATGATCTTCTCGGTCTCGAACGGTCACAAGATCAGCACCGTCACCAATGCCGCGCGCACCGATGTGGACGAATCCGCCCTGCTCAGTCTGATTGCAGGTGATGACAGGATCGAGTTGGGTCAGGGTAGCCTTCAGATCGTCATGGGTGGCGACGGGAACGACACGGTCACGACCCAGACCGACGGGTTCGCAACACCGCAGCCAGGTGCCGTGGTGAACGACAGCTACTTTGCAGGTGATCGTGCCGAGCTGGTCTTCGACCCCTCGGTCGCGGGCGACCGAATGCTGAGGTTCACCGCGAAAAGCGATCCGAACTCAGGCGATGGTGACGACAGTTTCACCACAGCCGACGGGGATGTGCGTGCCATTCTGGGCTACGGGGCCGACAGCCTGACCATGGGTCATGGCATGGCCATCGTGCTGGGTGACGGTGGCGAGATCCTTGCCAACCCGACGAGTTTTGCGCTCAATCGCCTGACCTATCGTGCTGATATCGAACCGGGGCGCGACGGGAACGACACCATCGTCTCGGGCGACGGCGACATGGCCGCGATCCTTGGCGGCGGCAGCGACAGCCTTGTCACCGGCAATGGTGAGGTGCTGGGCCTCGGGGATTGGGGTGTGCTGCGCTTCGACGAAACCGATGTGCTGCGCGAGGTATCCAATACCCCTATCGAAAGCCTGCGGGCTGCAGCGCTTGCCCTTGCAGGCGACGACACATTCCGCCTTGGCGAGGGGATGCGCCACGTCATCATGGGCGGTGCGGGCAACGATACCGTAACGGCGCAAGTGTATGGGGATGGGGTGACGCCGCGCGATGCCCTTGCCTATGACCAGAGCTATTTTGCCGGTGACCATGCGGATCTGGTGTTCGATGCCCTCCAGACTCCGGGGCAATTGATCACCCAGATGCTGACCTTTACGGGCACCGACTGGACCGATTTCGTTGGCGACGACAGCTTCACCACCGGCAATGGCGAGGTTCGGGCGATCCTGGGTGTCGGGGCCGACACCCTCGTGCAGGGGGATGGCCTGGGCTACGTGCTGGGCGATCTCGGCACGCTGGACCAGAACAACCCTGCCTATATCCTCGGGCGGATCGAAGCCGCGCCCGTGCCCTTCACCTTTGCCAACGGGCACGACAGCTGGACCGCCGGGGATGGTGAGCATGTGGGTATCATGGGAGCCGGAGACGATACAGTGCGCCTTGGCGACGGGCCGGTCCAGGTGCTGCTCGATCACGGCTTCACCCTGCGCGATGTGACCAATGCCAAGCTCATCCATACCGAGGACGAGGCCGCCGAGGGCTGGGGCAATGACAGTCTGGTGGCAGGTAGCGGCTGGGGCTTTGTTATCGGCGGAGGCGGCAACGACAGCATCGCGACCGGTCGCACCGATCTGGGCACGAACGCTACGGTCGATGGCCGCCACATCCTTCTGGGTGACGCTGGCTATGTCGATTTCGACCCGACCCTGCCGGGCGAGATGGAACTGGTCCGCATCGAGGCCTATCTGCCGCAGATCAGGGGAAATGACCGCCTCTGGGGTGGGGCGGGCAACGACGTGCTGATCGGCGGCGGCGGGTCCGACGAGGTCCATGGCGAGGCCGGGCGCGATTTCGTGGCGGGCGATTTCCTTCTGATCGAGTATGAGCAGGGGCTGGAACGCAACGTCATCACCCAGCGCGACTACTATGATGAGGGTGCAGGCGATCTTGTGACCACCGGCTATGACGGTGATTTCGTCTTCGGGGGCACGCAGTCCAACACGATGGGCGTGGCCGCCTCGGTCGATATCATCTTCGAGACCTTCGGCCGGATCCTCTTTGAACAGGGCCGCGGCATCGACAAGGTCGAGCGGATCTTCAACATGGGCATCGCATCGAGCCTGCTGAACGACCGTGTCCGCGACGGCCAACTGAGTGTCGTTGGCACGACGGTCAACGCGTCTGAGGCTCCGGGAACGGTGCAGAACGTGATGACACCGGTGATCGCCGATGCCGAGGATCTGCAGACGGGCGTATTGGATACCGGCAGCGAGGACTTGCTCGGGACCGTTGGCACGCCCGGTCAAGTGAACCTCCTGCAAATAACCGATGTCGATGATACCGCGCAGTCCGCTGCCGCCAGCCCACAGCCGGTCAACCGTGCCGTGCCCACGGTCGAGGTGCCGAAGTTTGCCCGCGCAACACGCGATGTTCCGCCTGCGCCGCACGCCAAGGCGGCATCCGATCCGCTGCGCGACGCAGCAGGCATGTCAAAGATCCTTGCGGCCCGTGGCCAGATCGCCGAGGAACAGGAAGAGATGTTGAATTTCCTCGAGGCGGGCGCGGTACTTGCCGCCGCGGCGAAGGGCTATCGAAGGTACGGCAAACCGCGCAGCGTGGGCAGCCTTGAGCAACGCCTGCGGGTCTGGACGGACAACGGCTTCTCACTGAGAGGCGATGCGTCTCACGATACACGTCTCTAACCAAAATCGGCGGGGCCTTCACCGGGCAGAATCCACGGTCCCGCCTGCCAAAAGAAAATGCCTAGTTACAAGGAAATGACCTCATGGCTAAAGAACCTCAGAAAACCGACAGCCGGAAAACGGTGGTGTTCCGCGATGGCGCAATGCGCACAAGCTATTGCAATGTCGTCAATGTTGCTGCGACATCCGAGGAATTCGCCTTGCTCATCGGGGTGGGGCGGTCTTGGCATGGCAAGGGTGATGAGTTTGAGGTCGATCTCAACGACCGTGTGATCATGACGCCCCCTACGGCAAAGCGCCTTGCCGCGATGCTGATAAACGCCATCGCCCAGCACGAACAGCGCTATGGCACCATCGACGCCTCGGCACAGCCGCCGACGCCCGAGACCAATACCTCCGTCTCTAACTGACCCTTTGTGCGCGCGGAAAGCTGATCATAGATGCAGGACATCCTGAGCGCGCCGTCCAAGGGGAAATCGGCGCAGGCAGATAAAACGGACACTATTGCCCGACTGCAGGACTGGTGCGCAGAGTTGCGCGCGCGACTGCCGGGGCTGGTGGAAGTTGCCCTGTTGCGCCTTGCCCCCGAGGGCAGCGCGCTGATCACTGCGGCACCCGAGGATACGGTGACGGGCCGCTTGGGATATCGGGAAGCAATAGCCCGCATGCGGGCGGCGCAGGCAGCGGTGCTTTTGCCCCTCGACCGGACCGAGGATGGCATAGCCGAGGTCATCGCGATGCCGGTGCGCCCGCCGCATGCCGCGTCCGGCGCACCTGCCGAGATCGCCGTTCTGGTCGGGGTCGCTGAAATGTCGGCTTCGCGTGTGCAATTGATCATGGCGCAGCTCGAGGTGGCGCTAGGCTGGCTGATGTTTCATCTGGGCCGTCAAGCCATGGACGAGACAAGGGAACTTGCGCAGATCCACGAGCAGGCCTTCCTGATCTGTGCCGAGATGCTCGACGCCGAACGACCGACCGAGGCGCGCCAGATCCTGGCGTCGCTGCTTGCCAAGTATCTCAAGGCCGACCGCGTGGTGCTGGTGCGACTGGGGATCTTCGGGCTGCGCATTCAGTCGATCAGCGGCGAAAGCAAGTTTGACAAAAAGTCCCAGTTGAATGATTTGACACGGCAGGTCGCCCATGAGGCGCAACTGCGCCGGGCGCCGATCAGCTGGCGGCGCAGCGCGCCGGAAAAGGCCTCCTTGATGGGACGCCTGGGCGAGATGCATGGCGATGCCGCCATTGATGCTGTGCCGCTGACCGATGCGCTGGGCAACATCACCGAGGTTGTGGTGTTGCATTGGTCTGACGACGCCCAACTGCCCGATATAGATGCATGGTCGGTGGTCTGGACGCTTGCCCGACCCATTCTTGCCGAAAAGGACCGGGCGGCACGCGGCTTTGTCATGCGCAACCTTATGGCGTCGAAAACGGTGCTGAGGCGACTGTTCGGGCCGCGGGCCTTCAAGCTGAAGCTGGTTGCCGCCCTGTTGCTGACCGCGGTCTTTGTCACGGCCTTCGTGCAGGTCGAGGACACGCTGCGCGCCGATGTGGTGATCGATGATCCCGACTTGCGGGTTATGAGCGCGCCAATCGACGGATTTATCGAAGAGGTTTTCGTCATCCCCGGTGACCGGGTAAGCGCCGGTCAGGCTCTGCTGAAGCTAGAGGATGATGAGATCCGGCTGCGTATCGCCGAGCTTGAAGCCCAAAAGGCGCGTCATATGGCCCGCGCCGCATTGGCTCGTTCAAACCGCGACCGGGCCGAGGCCGCCGTTGCCGAAGCCGAACAGGCCGAGACCGACGCCCGCCTGTCGCTGGCGCGCCGTGAACTGGCCCAGACTGTGATCAGTGCCCGCGTGGACGGGATCATTCTGGAGGGCGACCTGCGCCAGAGGCTTGGCGCGCGGGTCACCTTTGGGGAAGAGCTGATGCGGATCGCGCCGCAGCAGGGGATCGAAGTGCAGCTTTCGGTGCGCAACCGCGATGGCGACAGGCTCGCGATCGGGTTGCAGGGGCGCTTGCGCCTGGAGGCGGCGCCGGATGTGCCGCTGAGCGTGCAGGTCATGCGTTTGCAGCCGCGCGCCGAGACCATAGACGGCGAATTGCGCTTCGTAGCCTTCGGTGAACTGTCTGCGGGCGCGCTCGAGATCGAGAATGGCATGCAGGGTGCGGCGCGTCTCGATCTGGGGCAGGCCACGATCTACGCGGTCTGGATCCGGCCGATCCTAGAGACGGTCTACATGTTCCTCTGGCGGTGGCTGCCGTAATGGCACGAGTGCAGCTGCACAGCGAAGACTGGTACCGCGTTTCGGCCTTGTGCCCGCGTTTGCGCCCCCAGGTTCAGGTCGCCTTGCACGATTACAAGGGTATGCCCTGGTATGTGCTGACGGATCGCTCTTCCGGGCAGACATTCCGCATGACGGCCGATGATTTCGAGATCCTGCGCCGCTTCGATGGGCGGACGAGGATTAGTGAGATCTGGAACGGTATCGCCTGGAGCCATGAGCGCGACCTGCCGCCGCAAGACGAGTTTCTGGAATTGCTGTCACGTCTGTACGACTCTGGGATCATCTTGGTCGACGCGCTGCCGCGGGCCGCGACGCTTGCGCGCGGACAGGAGGAGAAGGCGCGCGAATGGATCACGCGGCTGTTGAAATCTCCGGTGTCGCAAAAGATCGGGCTGTTCAATCCCTCGGCGCTTCTGGAAGGGCGCGTGATGACGGGCCTTGCGCATCTCGTTTTTGGACCGGTCGGGCTGCTTCTTTGGCTGGCGGCGATTCTGGGCGGGGTCCTGACCGCGCTGTCCTACTGGCAACCCCTGACTGCGAATCTCGGCGACCGCGTTCTGGACCCCGGAAACCTGCTGATCATGGCCTGCGTTTATCCTGCGGTGAAGCTGATCCACGAACTGGCACATGCCTTGGCCGTGCGCCGTTTTGGCGGTTCGGTCACGCAGGTGGGTGTCATGTTTCTGGTTTTCGTGCCGATGCCCTATGTCGATGCCTCGCAGGCCAACGCCTTTCGGTCCCATGGGGTGCGGGCGCTGGTCACGGCGGCGGGCATCATGGCGGAATTCGCCATTGCCGGTGTGGCCATGATCCTCTGGGCCGAGGCGGATCCGGGCCTGTGGCGGGCGATACTGTTCAACACCATCCTGCTCTGCACCATCTCGACCATTTTTTTCAACGGCAACCCTCTGTTGCGGTTTGACGCCTATTTCGTGCTGGCCGATCTGACGCAGACACCAGCGCTGGGCACGCGCGGGCAAAGGCTTTTGATGCGTCTGATCAAGCAGCTGGTGGGCCTTGATCCCGGCCCCGACACCGAAAGCGGTGGCACGGGCGAACGCGTCTGGCTGGTCAGTTACGCGGTGGCCGCGGCGATGTATCGAGTCTTCATCGTCTTTGCCATTGCCTTCGGGCTTGCGCAGATGTTGGGAATGGCTGGGCAGATCCTGGGGGCATGGGTTGTCATCGGGGGTTTGATATGGCCCAACGCCAAGGCATTGCATGGTGTTGCCGTATCCCCCGAGGTCAGAAAGAGGAAATGGATTCTCATGCGCAGGCTGCTCATCTTCGGTACCGCCTCTCTTGCCATGCTGGTCGTGATCCCTTTCCCGCTGCGCACGACCGTGCCGGCGGTGGTGGTGCCAAGCCCGCAAGCGGCCCTTTATTCGCGTGGCGAGGGGTTCGCGGAAACCCTGGCGGTTGAAAGCGGTGCGCCGCTCTTGCCCGGCGATGTGGTGATGATCCTTGACCGTGCGGCGCTCGCCACGGAACTCGACGCGCTCGAGGCGCGCCGCGCGGCAAGTGCGGCACGGCTTCTGGCTGCACGCAATGATGGCGAGACCTCTCTGGCGCAAGCGATCGAGGCCGAGCTGGGCGCCATCGCGGATGGCGCGGCGCAGATCCGTGATCAACTTGCCGCGATCCGGGTGGTGGCGGATCGGGCCGGGCAATGGGTGGACGCCCTCACTCCGGTCGAGCGGGGCATGATGGTGACACGGGGTCAGCAGCTTGGCTGGATCCTTGGGCCCGAGGATCGCAGGCTGGCGGCCCACATCCCGCAGTCGCGCGGCTTTGCCTTGCGTCACGGTGTGCAAGGGGCCCGGCTGATGGTGGCACCCGGCGATACTCGCGAGGTTGCGCCAGATGCCATCGCGCTACGCCCGGATGCTAGCCGCTCGCTGGTCGACCCGATGCTGGCCGATCGCATGGGTGGACCTGTGCTGACCGATCTGGAAAGCCCGCCAGAGGCAATTCTGGCGCTGAATGCGGCTTTTCAACTGGTGATCGATGCTCCCGGTAATGATCTTCAGCTGGGCCAGACCGTTCTGGTCAAGCTGGTCCATCCGCCCATGACCCTCTTCGATCGCTATTGGCCGCGCATCGTCACCTTTGTCGGAGAGCGTTTTGGCGCTGGCGCCTGACATCCCCGCGCCTCGCGGCGATTTGGGCTTGTTCCCACCCGAGCGGGAGATCCCGGTCGATGAGAAACTGTCCTGGGACATCATCATCCGGCTTCGCAAATGGGCTTTGCGCTCACACCTTTCGCGCCGCCGGCTTGTGGCATGTGTGCGTGCGGCGCGTGGCAGCTTGCGCGACCTGTCGCCGGACGCTCTGCGGGCCGAGGCGCAGGCACGCGGCGTCCGACTGGGGCAGGGGCCGCTGACGGCGCGCGGCTTGGCGGATGTGATGGCCACGGTAGACGAGGCGCTCTATCGCGCCCGCGGTTTCACCTTTCACGACAACCAGCTTCAAGCGGGCCTTGTCATGGCCAGCGGGCATTTCGCGGAAATGGCCACTGGCGAGGGCAAGACCCTGACCGCGACATTGCCGATCGCGGTTCATGCCCTCGTCGGCTGTGGCGTTCATGTGGTCACGGTCAATGACTATCTGGCCCAACGTGACGCAGAAGAAGTCACACCGATCCTCGGTCAACTGGGGCTCAGCGTGGGCTGCGTGCTGCATGACATGGATCTTGAGCAGAAGCGCGCGGCCTATGCCTGCAACGTGACCTATTGCGCCAACAAGGAACTGGTCTTCGATTACCTGAAGGAACGCGCGCGTTGGGATCGGCCCTCGCCGCTGGCCTATCGCCTGCAACTGTCCGGCCTTGGAGAGGAGTTCAGGGGCACGCCCCCGCTTGTGCAGGCGCTGGATTTCGTGCTGATCGACGAGGCGGATTCGGTCCTGATCGACGAGGCGAACATCCCACTGATCCTGACCGAACCCGTCGACGATACCCTGTCGGAGGCTTTTGTCGCACAGGCGATCGATCTTGTCGCCCGTGCCCCTGACGATGTGTGGGAAAGTGCCGATGCGCTTGGCTACCGCGGTCTGCGCCCCGAGGCCCTGTCGCGGTTGATCGACGGCTTGGCAGACCCCTCTCCGGAATGGCAAAGCCTTGCCATCGCGGAAGAGATGATCTCGAAAGCCCGGCTTGCACAGGACAAGTTCATCCGCGATGTCCATTACATCATCGCAGAAGATAAAATCGTGCTGGTGGATGCACAGACCGGGCGGCCCACGCCGGACCGGACCTTGCCATGGGGCGTTCAGCAGGTGATCGAATACCGCGAGGGGCTAGAGATCAGCTCGAACCGCGCCGTGATCGCGAAGCAGAGTTTCCAGAACTACTTTTGCCGCTATCACAAGTTGGCGGGCATGAGCGGAACGCTGCGCGAGGTCCGGCAGGAATTGACGAAAACCTATGCCACGCCTGTGGCGCGCATTCCCTCCAATCGCCCGGTGATCCGCAAGCGCCTGCTGCGGCGTCTTTTCACCAGTACCGAGGACAAGATCGACTGGGCCATCGCGCGCGCCGAGGAGATGGCAAGCCTTGGGCGACCGGTTTTGATCGGCGTGTCGAGTGTGCTGTTGTCGGAACAGGCAAGCGCCGCGCTTAGCGCAATCGGTCGGGACCATGACGTCCTGAACGCCCGGCGGCCCGAGCAGGAGGCCGATATCGTCGCCTCGGCCGGTAGGGCAGGGCGGGTGACTGTGGTGACCAATATGGCCGGCCGGGGGACGGACATCAAACTGCCACCAGAGGTCAAAGCGGCCGGCGGCCTGCATGTCATCATTCTGGATGCGCTTGAAAGCAGCCGCCTTGAGCGTCAGCTTTTCGGCCGGTCGGGGCGGCAGGGCGATCCCGGCAGCTATGACGTGGCCCATGCCCTCGACGAGGTCGAATTGCAGCGGATCCTCGGCGCGGGCACGCGCCGTCTGATCGCGGCGCTTTTGCGTCTGTCTGAGCGGCTTACCGTGCCCTTGCATTTCCACTATGTTGAGTGGAGCCGCAGGCGGCTGGAACGCCATCGGCGGAGACGTCGCTGGAAACTATTGAAAAGTGAGGAAAAGCGCAATGACTTGTTGGTTTTCACGCGCGCGGGCTAGGGCGGCTCTGGCCATGGGGCTGGCGCTTTCGGCCATTGCGATTCCCGCGGGCGCACAAGATCTGGATAGCGGATACTGTCAACTGGCCCCCATCACCGACACGCGGGTGGGTTTTGCAGGTCGCGAGATTGTGCGCGAGGTGGCCGTGGAGCTTGGCCAGCGCGTTGCGCGGGACGATGTTCTTGTGCGTCTGGATCCGGCCGGTTTGCCCGCGCGCCTGGAGCGGGCGCGTGCCGAATTGCGGCAGGCTGAACGCGCCATGGACCGGGCCAACGCGCTGGAAGGGGTGCTGGTCGCCGAAGAGCGTGACCAGCGCGAAACCGATCTGGCCGTGCGGCGGGCCACATTTCAGGAAATCGAGCTGGAGATGCAAAGGCTGACCCTACGTGCCCCGCACGGCGGCATCGTCGTGGAGATCATGGCGCGCGAGGGCGAGCTTCTGGAAGACAGCGTCGCCATGCGCATTGTCGAATTGTCGCGCCTTCTGGTCGAAGCGGATATGCCCCTTGGGCGGTTCGGCAGCTTTGAACCGGGCCAAATCTTGCGCCTTGAAACCGAAACGGGGGGCGAGGCAGAGGCGCGCATCACCTTTGTCGATCCGCTGGCAGATCTTGCCAGCCGATCCTTTCGGATCCGGGCGGAACTGGACAATCCCGACGGATTTTTCACACCGGGCACGACCTGCGTGTTGCTGGAGTGAACGCATCTGCCGCGCTTCCCCTTTTGCGAATGATCGGATGCCGCTCTGCCCCATGGGCCTTGGTGTGCAAGACGACGCTGCTCAGGACGCTTGCGGGCCTTGCGCCGTCGTTTGCAGGGAGCGCCGGGGCGAATCTGAGGTTCTGGGCTGTTGTTTTGCGCTTACAACTGAGATGGGTTTTCACCGAGAAGTGAGCCACTGTTGTTTTTAACTGAGAACTGATCCGGCAACAGCAGAAATTGTCATTGAGAATTGATCCATGTGCAACCGTGCCCCCGCGCCGTGCTCTCGTGGCTCGCAATCCCGCGCCGGGGCTGGTTCATCATTCCGACCGCGGGTCGCAATACTGCTCAGTCGACGATCAAGCGCTGCTCCGCAGACGCGGGAGCTGCTATGACAACGGGATGGTCGAAACGTTCTTCAAGACAATTTAATCAGAGCTGATCTGGCCGGTCGCGTGGTAGACACGCGCTCAGGCCGCAAACGCCGTCGCCTTCGAGAGGAAGGCCCGCGAAGTGAGCTAATCGCTCTCGACAAAAGCGGGGCAAGTCCAAAATGGCCGAGCGTCAGGTACGATCGGCCGCCTACCACATGAAGGCTGCCCGCTTTCGGGCTTACGAGCGCATCTCGGGATTCGATTTTACCGCCAGCGAAATCCGCGAAGCCTAGATACGCCAGCTTCATCATTACGAGTTCCTGCATGGTGCTGAAAATGTGGTGCTGACCGGCGGTCCCGGCATGTGGAAATCCCATGTTGCCGTCGTGTTGCAAGCACAGCTCTGGCGTGACCCTCGGCAGCCAGGCTTGAGCACCACCGCAAAGCCGCCGCGCATACTGTCATGTGCGGCGGTTTTTCAGTATCATTCGCTTTCAGTTCGGGGCACGCAGGTTCAGTTCGTGCGCGCATTGCCCCCGGCGGCGGTACCAAGAGCCGCGCCCCCCAGCATTGCTGCCGTGCGGCCCGATCCTGACCCGATCTTGGAGCCAGCAGCCGCACCGATAAGCCCACCCGTAACCGCATTGATCTGTGGATCATTCGTGCAGCCGGCCAAAGCGCCAAAACCAACGGCAAACACTGCGATGCTTACTATTTTCTTCATCTGCATACCCTTCTTTTCTTGCAGTCTTTTTGCAAAGACACGTGGGAGGGATACGCTGTCGCATTGAGAAAGTTTCGGCCTGCTGCATCCCAGATGCGACACAGAAGCGTGAATGCTACGGTCTAGGCTCCAGACTCATTGATATTCACAGCCAGAAGAGGACGGTTGCTGCGAGCGCGACTGCGGAAAGGAACACCTTTGGGCATCTGTCGTAGCGAGTGGCGATCCTGCGCCAATCCTTT